>Ga0364866_10143_pt1 | contig 52090 bp, 48 predicted proteins | sample ExccelAu500001D3_3_FD_206913 | JGI IMG/M metagenome (GOLD analysis project Ga0364866, IMG submission 206913) | Enriched cells from Trout Bog Lake Hypolimnion, Wisconsin, USA - BchlTB.Aug13.5000.01.D3 | ecosystem: Environmental > Aquatic > Freshwater > Lake > Hypolimnion/Profundal zone | place...
GGTCGCGATACAGCCGGTAAGGATGGCGCCATTAAACGCATCACCGAGCATTTAAGTCCTCGAGATACGCGCGTAGTGGCACTCAATAAACCCACGGAAAGAGAAGAGGGTGAATGGTACTTCCAACGCTATGTCGCCGAACTACCCACTGCAGGAGAATTTGCGATCTTCAATCGTAGCTGGTACAACCGTGCAGGAGTGGAAAAAGTGATGGGTTTTTGCACCAATGCTCAATACAGGCAATTTATGGGCACCGTGAATGACTTTGAATCACTATTGGTGGGTTCAGGCATTCAAGTCTTTAAGTATTACCTGGACATCACCAAAGATGAGCAGGCTGCACGCCTAAAAGATCGAGAAAAAGATCCGCTCAAGCAGTGGAAGATTAGCCCAATTGATCAGCAAGCACAAAAGAATTGGAAGGCCTACAGTACGGCCCGCGATCTCATGCTGAAAAAGACCAATAACTCAAATGCGCCGTGGATTGTGGTTCATGCAAACGACAAAAAACTAGCGCACCTAAATTTGATTCGCGATCTTCTTTCTAGGTTGAACTACCCCGAGAAGGATAAAAAAATTCTCAAGGTAGACCCAAAGATTGTCTCGTCATGGCCTGCTAATTCCAGCAAACTTCCTAAACTAGCGCCTTAAGAGAAAAACGATTTCACTTCGGCAATGAGTTCTGCAGGGCACTCTTCCGGAATATAGTGGCCGCTAGGCAGATGTCGGCCAGTCACTTCACTAGAGGACACCCTACTCCAATCCACCACTGGTGAAAAACACTTATTAACCAAGCCATGCTCACCCCATAAGACACGAACAGGCATTGTGAGTTTTTTGCCCGAAGCGCGGTCAGTGCGATCATGAGTTAAATCGATAGAAGCAGCAGCGCGATAATCTTCACACATTGCATGCATGCATTCTGGGTTAGAAGCGCCAGCCAAATATTCTACCCAACATGCAGGATCAAAAATGCCAGTGCCAGCATGGCGACCCATATGATTTTTAAGCCAATATTCAGGATTGGCGCCGATTAAAGTTTCGGGTACCGGCTGAGGTTGAATTAAAAAAACCAGTGCCAATAGCCCTTGGCAAATTCCATAGTGGTGTTTTCATACATCGTTAGGGTTGGAGAGATATCCAAAACCATCAACTTGCGAACGCTCTGCGGAAAATCTACCGCCAAACGATGGGAGACACGTCCGCCACGATCATGTCCAAGCAAAAAGAATTGTTCATACCCAAGCGACTTCATCACAGCATGCTGATCGGCTGCCAAGGATCTTTTGGAATACGTTGAGTGATCCAATTTGCCGTGAGGCTTAGATGAGGCGCCATAACCACGTAGATCGGCAACCACGACAGAGAATGTCTTTGCCAACTCAGGAGCCACCCGATGCCAAATCGCTTTGGTCTGAGGAAAACCATGGAGCATTAGTAGTGCCGGGCCTATTCCACCAATCTGGCAATCAATCTCAATTGAACCATCTTCCGATTGAACACTAAGCACTCGATGCTGGAAGCCCGGAATCTGAAATGTCATAACTATTGCTACTTTAAAAATTAACCATTTGGACAAGGCATGATGCTACCTGTCTTAGTATTCATTTGAGGTTTACAAGGAAGAATTGGCCGGGCCTGCGGTGCCACTACCGGAGTCGCCTGAACTGGAGCGCCTGCAGTTGAGGTAGTAGCAACCGGTATTGCGCTTATTGCATTGTTCGCATTAAATACCGGCATTGGTGCGGAAGTAGGCGCACCAGAAGATAGAGCAACTGCGCGGGAACGCATCAATTGCTCCGACCCCGCGCATGGCATGATTGCACCAGCCTTCGAATTGATAACCTCTTTGCATTGAGGGTTTGCCTCAAACCCGGCTTCGATCTTGGCAACACTGCAAGCCGACAAGATCGATCCAGCTAGCAAAGCTAAGCCAAGGTATTTCAATGTATGGCAGATATTCAATTAGTGCGCCAATATTTTTGATAAGAAATCTTTGACTCTTGGAGAGCGGGCTTCAGGATTATTAAAAAAATCATCCTTAGAACAATCCTCAATAATTTTTCCTTGATCCATGAAGATCACACGGTTACTAACCTTACGCGCAAAGCCCATTTCATGAGTAACGCAGCACATTGTCATACCTTCATTTGCAAGCTTCACCATAACATCCAAAACCTCGCCCACCATCTCTGGATCTAGGGCTGAAGTTGGCTCATCAAACAACATCACAATCGGATCCATGCTCAAAGCTCGGGCAATCGCCACACGCTGCTGCTGACCACCAGATAACTGACCTGGAAACTTATCCTTCTGAGCCATTAAACCTACGCGCTCCAAATATTTAAGTCCATGTGCTTTAGCCTCATCCGCCGATCTACCCAAGACTTTGATTTGTGCAAGCGTTAGGTTCTCGGTGATACTGAGATGCGGGAAAAGCTCGAAGTGCTGAAATACCATACCCACCCTAGCCCTAAGCTTTGGCAAATTAGTTTTTGGATCATGGAGCCTCACACCATCGACTGAGATCTCACCAGCCTGAAACGGCTCTAACGCATTGATTGTTTTAATCAAGGTCGATTTACCAGATCCAGATGGTCCGCAAATCACCACTACTTCGCCTTTTTTAATGGAGGTAGTGCAATTGGTTAAGACCTGAAAAGAGCCGTACCATTTTGAAACGTTTTGAAGTTCAATCATGATGATCTATACAATTTCAACTAAAAGTAATTAACGAATAATGGCAACTTTGGCTTGTATCTTGCGAACGATTTTCGAAAGCGAAAAACAAATCACGAAATAAGTAGCTGCCGCCAAAATATAAGTTTCAATTGGGCGGCCATAGTTCTTGCCAGCAATCTCAAAGCCTTTTAACAAGTCATAAGCGCCAATGGCATAAACCAATGAAGTATCTTGGAACAAGATGATGGTCTGGGTCATGAATACCGGAATCATATTTCTAAAGGCCTGTGGAAGAACAATCAAGCGCATATTCTGACCATAAGTCATACCTAGGGCTTCGGCAGCATATCCCTGCCCTCTCGGCACAGACTGAATGCCGGCACGCACAATCTCCGAAAAGAATGCAGCCTCAAAAGCGATAAAAGTAATGGTGGCTGAAAGGTCGGCACCAATGGGTCTCCCAATCAACATTGGGATTAATAAGAAGAACCACAGAATGACCATCACCAGTGGTATCGAGCGCATCGTGTTCACATAGAACGTAGCAGGGTAAACCAAACTGGATTTACCGGACAACCTCATCAATGCCAGAAGGGTTCCAAATATAATTCCACCAACCGTGGCAAGAACAGTTAACTGCACACTAAACAACAAACCCTTAAGAATGTAGTTAGTAAATAGTTCCCAGTTATAAAAACTTAGATCTAAGCTCAACATATTAATAATCCTTAGTGAGCCAAGCTTGCATCATTCGATGCAATAAAGCCGGGAATGCGGGTTCTCTTTTCAATCAGCGCCATCACACGATTTACCGCAAATGCCGAGAGTGCATACAGGAAAGTAACAGCCAAATAAATTTCGACTCCGTGAGAGGTCTCCTCTTGAGCCTGCATTGCAAACAAAGTGAGCTCAGGAACGGAAACTGCAAAGGCCACAGAAGAGTTCTTAATCAAATTCATACTCTCCGATGTCAATGGCGGAATCACGATCCGCAAGGCCATCGGCAAAATCACATAGCGATAGCTTTGTGCAGTTGTCAAACCTAAAGCCGTCGCAGCAGCCCGCTGACCGCTGGGCAACGCCTGAATGCCCGCCCTCACCTGCTCCGCAATCCGAGCTGAGGTAAAGAAACCTAAAGCAATACTTACCAACCAATAAGAAGGGAACGCCTTCAAAGGTGGAATGAATGCGGGAATGACGTGATACCAAAGAAATACTTGAACCAGAATTGGGATATTTCTAAAGAGCTCAACCCAGGAAGTAGAAAGACGCACCAACCATCCGCTCAACGATCCATTATTCGGCAAGGTCCGCAAGGTGCCCATCACGACCCCCAGAATTAAAGCAATAGTTAAACCAAGGCCAGCTACAGCCAAGGTCCAACCCCATGCCTTCATCAACCAATCGAGGTAACTTGGATCGCTATTTTTGGCAAGGCCAAAAATAGCGGAGAAGCAGTGATCCACAACTTCCCCATCCAAGGTGTTCTTACAAAAAACACCTAAATCTAAAGCCATATTAAGAACTCTTTTTTATTGGATCACTTCTTTACGTAATCTTCGGCTGGATTGTCATTTGGGTGTGCCCATGCATTTTTAGTCGCTGGCGACAGCTCGAGACCCACAACAATATTCTTTGGTGGAATTGGTGACAAGAACCATTTATTCCACAGCTTAGGCATATTGCCATTAGCAACGATCTTGGCAATGGCTGCGTTTACCGCAGCCTTGAACTCTGGATCATTTTTAGGAATCATGATGGCGATTGGCTCAGTGCTGAGAACCTCGCCAACAATTTTGAAATCCTTTGGATTTTCAGCATTAGCAATATTGCCAGCCAAGATCGAGCCATCCATGACGAAAGCATCAGCACGACCAGACTCAAGCAATAAGAAGCTATCAGCATGGTCCTTACCGTAGACCTCCTCAAAATTTACACCAGTTGCTTTTTCGTGTTTACGCAATAACTGCACAGAGGTTGTGCCAGTTGTCGTTGCAACTCTTTTGCCTGCGAGCTGAGAAATAGATGTGATGCCAGAGTTTGCTTTAACTGCAATGCGCACCTCTTCAACATACAGTGTGTTTGCAAAACCAACATCTTTACCGCGAGCTACATTATTAGTCGTTGTACCGCACTCAATATCTACTGTGCCGTTTTGCACTAAGGGCACACGATTTTGCGATGTTACTGGCTGGTAATTGATACGCAAAGTGTTCATGCCAAGCTTATCTTTAATGTCAGCCAAAATCATACGGCAGATCTCTACATGGTAGCCATCAAAACGGCTATCGCCTGTGGTGTATGACATTGGGATAGATGATTCGCGCACACCCATAGTGACCTGACCACTAGACTTGATTTTATCCAAGGTAGGGCTGGCAGCGTCAACATTTAGGGCGCCAAATACCAAAGTTGCGGCCACTACTAGATTTCTACTGAGTTTCTTGCTATTCACAAACATCTCCCATTGTCTTATAAGCGCCAAAAGTATCAGCCCTTAGTATATATACAGATAAGACGATAAATAACAGGAAAACCCCGAATAAGAGCATTAAATCATTGATTGATGCCATCCGACTCAATGAACGCCTCAGTTCATTGGACCCAAAAAAACAAAAAGACCGCCCAAAAAGGCAGTCTTTCTATAGGGCAGTTATAACGAATTAAGCGGCTTTACGGCTTTTAGCAGCTGGTTTAGCAACGGCGTATTGACCTTGAATATTGACCAAAGCAGCATCAACACTCTTCTCAAAGTTTGCAAAAGTGTCAGCTACAGAAGCGCGAACTTGATCAAACTGTTGGAGGGATGTTTCGAATGCAGTGTTGAATGCAGATAAAAATGACTCTGAACCAGCAGGCGCAGCCTTAGTAGCTTCTTTAACGAACTTAACCAAATCATCGCGTGCATCATCGATTGAAGCGTCAATGACTTGAGCAACCTCTTTATTGCCGTTGCGCACTACTTTGCTTACTTTAGCTTGATAAGCTACAGCATATTTAGCAGCTTCTTGAGCGGTTTCTGGTTGAGCCAATTTCGCCAATTGTTTCGGATCTTTAATTGCCAACAATTGCGCGCTAGCCTCTTGTGCGGCTACCAATGCGTCTTTTGCAGCAGCTTGGTTGATTTCAGCTAATTCTTGCGCACTTTCAACGGCTACTTGAGCTAAATACTTAGCGTTTTCAACAGCTTTAGCTTGTGAGTTGGTAAATTGTGCGTTTAATAGAGTCTGTGCCATGATTTTTTCCTTAATTAAATTTAGAGGTGTAATTTGTTGCGATGCACCATTTTAAGAAAGACCTTTAGGTTTTGCAAGAACTATTTGCTGCAAAGCAACAAATAATCCAAAAAGGCTTAAAAGCAGCCTTAAATGGCCAAATATCAAGCTTTAGCCGTAATCGAGCCAATTAAGCGCAATAAAGAAATCTGAAACAGCAATAATTAAAGGGAATTTGGCCTGCCCAGCACGATTCGAACGTGCGACCTACGCCTTAGAAGGGCGTTGCTCTATCCAGCTGAGCTATGGGCAGATCGGTGCTGGGGTTGAATCTAAGTAGAACTTGATAGAGAAAGTGGTCGGAGTACAAGGATTCGAACCTTGGACCCCCTGCTCCCAAAGCAGGTGCGCTACCAGGCTGCGCTACACTCCGACGGAATCGATATTCTACACTGCAATGTTGTTTTAAGGCAAATCCTGTAATATCCAACTTCATGAGAGCCCTTCTTTACAACAAGCAGAGCCAACAATTACGAAGTATTTTCTTCGTAGGATTGTTGCTGACTTGCCTCTTGGGAACTCATTGGCTCGGATTTACTCACGGCATCGCCCATTCGAGTCTAAGCACTTCATCTCAAACCCTAGGTAGCACAAGCCAGCATTGCGATGAAAGTTCTGCCATTACTCACAGCTCTGCAAGCTGCCACCTATACGACGCCCTCACTTTAGCCAGCTTTGTATCGCCTGACATCCTGATTTTAAGTAATCAAGCCGTCTATGCGGAATCAACTTCCACTTTGGTTGAAGCTACCGTTCACCAAGCTACAGTAACACCCTATCAGTCTCAAGCGCCTCCTCACCACCTCGTCTAATTCCCTGGGTCTTTAAGCACCCAATCGAGCGAAGTTTTTCTATTGACATAGCTCAATAGAATTTAAGGAGCAAAGTTTGAAGGCTTTCATTAGAAATTTATTGATGTTACTTATTGGCATAATGGCCAATTTTTCCTATGGACAATCGCAGGATCAGGCTAGCTTTGTAGTTGAATCCAATGCGAATCAAGAAAGTGGTGCATTAAGTCCAAGCAAAATTCTTTCGGGCGATGAGCTGCTTAATAAGATTGGAAGCAATTTGGGAGCCACCCTCTCTAATGAGCTGGGAGTCTCCACTACCGGCTTCGGTGCCGGCGCTTCAAGGCCGGTTATTAGGGGGCTTGATGGATCAAGAGTACAAATTGTAGAAAACGGGTTAGCAGTAAGCGATGTTTCCAGCATCTCCGCAGATCACGCCACCGCAAATCCCGTCGCCGATGCAAGACAAATAGAGATATTGCGTGGTGCATCGGCCTTGATGTACGGCTCAGGATCAAGCGGCGGACTTGTCAATGTCATCAACGATCGCATACCTACCTCCTTATCTGGCGAAGTAACCGGCTCATTTAATACCAGTTACGAAACAGTCAACCAAGGTAAAACTGCAAGCACGGAAATTGATAACTCTATCGGATCTATTGCAATGCATGTGGACGCGGCAGCCAGTGGTGCAAATGACTATCGAATTCCAGGGTACGCAGAACAAGGTGGCCCAAATGCTAACTGGGCAATTAGCCCTGGAGTTCCACAAAACGTCCCATACTCTGGAAAGCTACCTTTCTCTTTTAATAATCAAAATAGCCTAGGCGTTGGCGCTTCCTATATCGGCAGCTCTGGATACACAGGCGTATCAATAGATCGCCTTAATCATGACTATGGTGTGCCAACTGCCGCGGGTGGCTTTATTCAGCAGTCACAAAATCGCTACGATCTACAACACGAGACTCGCGATCCGCTGGATGGATTGACTGCGTTCAAATTCAGCATATCCAACAGTCAATATGTTCACAATGAATTCGATAACAACGGCACTGCACAAACAAACTGGAAAAATGATGCTACTGAGTTACGCGCGGTCTTAGATCATCAACAATGGCTTGGATGGAAAGGTAGCGTTGGATTGCAATCCTCAACCGCAAAACTGACCGCAACTGATATCGCCACCGGGAACTCCGACATCGTCCCCCAAACCGTTACTAATTCCAATGCATTGTTTTGGGTTGAGCAAGGAAGGTTCGGAAACTTCAAAAATAGTGTTGGCCTGCGATATAACAATGTCACACAAAACCCAAATCAATCCAGCGTATACGCCGATCAAGGCCCAACAGGATTCGCGCCACCCGCGCTACTGAATCGACAATTTAATTTAATGTCTTACTCTGGTGGAAGTATTTGGGAATTTCAAAAGGGTTATGGGCTAGGCGCCTCGTACACCGTATCACAGAGAGCGCCTAATGCGGCTGAGCTCTATGCATTTGGCCCTCATGATGCAACCGCAACTTACATTATTGGTAACTCGAGCCTCAGTACAGAAACTTCGCACAACTTTGAAATTAATCTCCAAAAGACGAGTGGTTTGCTACAAGGAAAAACCAATATTTACCGAAATGAATTCGCCAACTATATCTATGGTTACTACACTGGCGCCGTAGCTAGCGGAGCTGGTTATCTAGATTATCCAGTGGTGATCTCACAACAAGCCAACGCCACAATTAAAGGTGCTGAAGCGGAGCTTACTTACAACTGGAAACAAAGCGGAATTGGCGGCCGAATCTTTGGTGATGCATCACAGGGAACCTTCAATAGTGGTGGTAACCTCCCCTTACAGCCAGCCCCTAGAGCGGGCGTAGAACTGGCGCAGCAGATAAATCAATGGGAAATGGGTGCTACTTTTATTCATGCATTTGAACAAACTAGACTAGCTAGCTTTGAAATTGGGCCAACCCCAAGCTACAACTTGCTCAATGCAGCACTCTCATATACAGAAAAAGTAGATGGCGTTTCCTGGACAAGTTACTTGCGCCTGACCAATCTACTGAACGACACAATCCGCTATGCCACCACTCCAGAAACTGTCAGACTCTATGCGCCCCAACCAGGCAGAAGTTTGATGGTGGGATTAAGGGGCGCATTTTAGTTTTGGCCCGCTAGAGATATTTCAGAAAAATAAGCCCAATCAATCCTGATCCCAAGATTACAAGGACGGAGTTGATTTTGGTTGCCAGAATAAAACAAAGGGCTACGATGGCCAACCCTAATGTAATGGGGCTAACTATCGATGCCCTGCCTACCGCATAGACTCCAGAAGCCATCAAACCAATCGAGATCGGCTCCAAGGCATTCTGAATGGAGCGACGCCAGGGACTTTCTCCGAAACGACTCCATAAACGCCCAGTACAAAAACACAAGATGCTGGATGGCACGAAAAATGAAAGCAAAACCACCGCAGCGCCAAAAAATCCCGCAACCTGAAATCCAATCACCAGAACCATCAACATATTTGGGCCAGGGGCGAGTTGCCCAAAGCTATAGATATGCACAAATTGCGTATGGCCAATGCCAAATTGGTGAGCCAATAAAGTCTGCATCTCTGGCAAGACGGCCGTCCCGCCACCAACCGCCAGAATCGACAAGAAGCTAAAGGTGAGTGCGAGTTGAATCAACTGACTCATGAATTCACACTTGGACGGTAAAGGTATATTGCAAGCGGAACCATTATCAGAAGCACGATGGGAAGCGCTAATTTAGCAATACTCATTAAACCAAAGGTCACCACAATCATTGCAAGTGATTTCGGTTTTCTCCAATGCTGATCACCAATTCGATAGGTAATCGCAGCCAGCAAACCACATGCCCCAGCAGCAACACCTACCAGTATTAAATTGGCCAATGGATGGTCTGAGTTTTTAGCGTACGCAATACCCATCGCCAAAACAAATAGTGATCCAGGAAAAATTAATCCTAAAGTGGCGAGGACTGCACCACGAATTCCTCGTAGATGATCGCCGGCAAGAACCGATAGGTTGACGGAATTAAGCCCAGGCATGGTCTGGCTAATCGCCAAATACCCCATGAACTCATCGGATGACAGCCATTTGCGCTTATCCACCAACAAAATACGCTCGTAGGCAATAATTCCACCACCAAAACTCACTGTCCCAATGATTAGGAACTGTATGAATAAATCATACAAACTTGGGGATATTGATTGAGGGGTCACACCCCCCGCCTGAAACCTCATTCAGGCTTTCCATAGACCAAGGCAGTTTTAGTACTGCCAATTTCAAGCCAATCAGCCAATTCAATTTGAAGTTTCTTAAAAAACTTGTCAGCCCGCTTATGCCCTTTTGCTTGCGCGCGATTTTCATCATTCACCCGATATGAGAATGCGAGCTCTCCAACAATAGGATCTCCAACACTTTTCATCCAAATCGCAATATCGCAATGGGCTTGCACACCATCGCTAAATGCCAAATTTCCGATCGGCAAACAAGCCTCTAAAATTTTGTTAGTGGCACCACCCACAATACGTAAAGGAGATTTCTTATCAATTGGTAAAGTGGAGAGGCCTGGAAAGAATTTAGAAACGCTACTCAGCGTTCTATCGAATACATTATCTATTGGAACGGCATCCAAAATGGCATTATTTGAATATATCAAACGCTTGGAACCAAGATCATCTCCACGCAAAATTTCTTCTTTGAAGCGGATGCGAGATTTCAGGGATTTTTTGGGGGCCGGGCTAAATGCGGAGGACTCCTCAAGATTATGGGAGCGGCATTTGAGCGTGACCTCGCAATAATCATCCACCCAAACATTCTGTCGAGATTCACGAACCCGCAAGATAATATTATGGTGACGGAAATCTTCGCCAGGCGTGTCGTAAAAATAGATATTACGCAAGCCTGTTGTTGCATTATCCAAATGAAAAAATTCAACCTTATTCTTTTTACAGAACCTCAAGATTTGTTCGCTAAGGGCTGTGATTCGGCTACGACGATCCAAGCCCTGAGGCTTGATGAGTAGCTTGAACTCTCGATTTGTAACGAATGGATGCAGCTTCATGTAGATAACCTCCAGTATCAGCTAGAGCTTATCACTAACCCCAAAACCTTAATAGATCTCTGGAACGTGCATTTCAGGCGGCACGGGACCGCGGAGATAGTCGGGATTATGCACACGGGCCGGCAATTTAATGATGGGATGGATGATCTCTTTATAAGGAATCTGATCGAGTAAGTGGGCAATGCAATTAAGCCGAGCCTTCTTTTTATCATTAGCAGAAACAACCCACCATGGCGCCTCAGGAATATGCGTACGCTCTAGCATTGTTTCCTTGGCTTTTGTATAGGCCTCCCAGAGACGGCGAGCCTCCAAATCAATTGGACTTAATTTCCATTGCTTAAGCGGATCATGAATGCGCATCATAAAGCGGTTGTATTGCTCATCATCCGAGATAGAGAACCAATACTTAATTAAAATAATGCCTGAGCTAATCATCATACGCTCAAGATCTGGAACTGTTCTTAAAAATTCCTCATACTCGTAATCGGTGCAAAAACCCATTACCTTCTCGACACCCGCACGGTTGTACCAACTACGGTCAAATAAAACGATTTCGCCACCAGCAGGTAAATGCTCAATATATCTTTGAAAATACCACTGAGTTTTCTCACGTTCATTAGGAGCTGGTAATGCGACCACTTTGCAAACGCGTGGGTTTAGACGCTGAGTGATACGCTTGATCGCACCACCCTTACCTGCGGAATCTCGACCCTCAAACAAAACGGCTACTTTTAATTTGCGCTCAACAACCCAATCCTGAAGTTTGACCAATTCACCTTGAAGGCGAAACAATTCTTTGAAATACAAGTGGCGCGGTATTTGGGATCCATTTTCACCATCAGGCGTAAGGCGATCATCATCAAGCTCCATTTCGAGCTCTTCATCCATGCTATCCAGAATTTCTTCTTGAGCACGCCGATACCACTCGGCCATTTCTTTATGTTTTAAGGGCATATTTTTATATTTAATCCTAGGCAATATTTTTACTAGGAAAAAATGACACTTTTATTACATCTACTGTAGCACGCTGGCTATAGCCTTTTGAGCACTTAGAGCCAAAATCTTGCGGTCAAAACCCCCTTCAGCCACAGTAGATATAGCCGGCAAAATGGTCAATTGAGCCATCAAACGACGACTCAAAACGACATTGGACATGGATTCAAGGAGACCCATATCGCCTATAAAGGCTGGGGCATAGCTTCTTTTTCCGGTTGCTTTGGAGATGTACTCAATTGCCATGGGAACCACTGGAACAGCTGGGGAGACGGCCGACTCGAATAAATTAGGCTTAAATGGTAAAACCTCATCTCCCACCGTAGAAGTGCCCTCCGGGAAAATACAGATAGATTCAAGTCTCAATACATCTGCCAGTTGCCCTACTACCTCCCTAGCGTGGCGAGAACTATCCCTACGAATAAACACTGTGCGCAATTGTTTGGCCATCCATCCAAAAATAGGCCAAGCAGCCACTTCAGACTTGGCGACAAATCGAATCGGTCCAAAAGCATTAATCACATGGATATCCAGCCACGAAATATGGTTTGAAACCAGGAGGTATGGTGCGTTTGGTAATAACTCGACGCCAATAATCTTGACTTCAATATGAAATATTCCCAACAACTTTTTAGACCAGCGCTGAATATGATCTTCTTTTTTCTTTGCAGACGCAAAAGGGAAAATGATGCATAAAGTAAGAGCGCCTCTAAGCACATGAAGCAAAATGAACAGCCATATACCCCAACGAACTAGCCATGGTGTTTTGGAATCTATTTGTAGCTTATGTGGACTCATAAAGTTCCATCAATATAAATCAAGTCACAAAACTGACTTGAAAGTGTCATGAGGATTACATGGTGGGCTGGCTTAATGCTTACTCATGATGCATTACAGAGCAATTTGGATTTCAGACGTACACCTAGGAACGTCAGGGTGTCAGGCAAACTACCTTCTGGATTTCCTGAAACACAATGACGCTGACAAGTTCTACTTAGTTGGCGACATCATCGATGGCTGGAGGCTGAAAAAGTCCTTCTACTGGCCTCAAGCCCACAACGATGTTGTACAAAAGCTCTTGCGTAAGGCTCGCAAAGGCACTGAAGTCATCTACGTCCCCGGCAATCATGACGAAAGCGCCCGGCAGTTCTTCGGCATGTCTTTTGGTGATGTCAAAGTAGTCGAGGAGGTCATCCATACCACCCTAGATGGAAAGAGATTCTGGGTAACCCACGGCGATTTATTCGACGGCGTCATGCAATACGCCAAATGGTTAGCCTATGTTGGAGATACTCTCTATACCTTCGTACTGTACATCAATCGCCATTTCAATATGTTGCGGGTCAAGATGGGTCTGCAGTATTGGTCTTTGTCGCAATACCTCAAACACCAAGTAAAAAATGCTGTTAGCTATATTGCCGACTTCGAACACATCATGGCCAGAGAAGCTCGCCTTAAAGGTTGCGATGGCGTGGTCTGCGGTCACATCCATAAAGCTGAAATCCGTGAGATCGACGGCCTTCTGTACTGCAATGATGGTGACTGGGTAGAAAGCCTTTCTGCACTGGTGGAAACCATGCAGGGGGAACTCAAAATTATTTACTGGACAAAGATCTTAGGTGAGCCCGTAACCACCCCTGAACTTTCCTTTCAACCTGCTGCTGAATCACTTATCAAAGAGGCTGCGATATGAAAATAATGATCATTACTGACGCATGGGAACCGCAAGTAAACGGGGTTGTTAGAACCCTAAAGCAAACACGCAAAGAACTAATTGACATGGGTCATCAAGTCGAAATGATTACCCCAAATGAATTTAAAACGATTCCGTGCCCAACCTACCCAGACATCTCCCTATCCATTCTTCCTGGAAAGTTAGTGGCAAAAAAAATTAAAGGATTCGCACCCGATGCAATACATATCGCAACTGAAGGGCCGCTAGGACTTTCAGCTAGAGCATACGCAGTAAGAAACAAGCTACCATTCTCCACCGCGTATCACACCCGCTTCCCCGAGTATGTAAAAGCGCGTATTGGCGTACCACTTGGTTTGACTTATGCATTCTTGCGCTGGTTTCATGGACCCTCAATGGCGGTGATGGCTCCAACAATCGTAGTGAAGCAAGACCTTGAGAAATATGGCTTTACCAATGTAGTCCTTTGGTCTCGCGGTGTTGATTTAGAGACATTCAAGATGCAAGGCTCCAAAGCGCTTAATACTGCCCACCCAATCTTCTTATATGTTGGTCGCGTAGCTATTGAAAAAAATATCAACGCCTTCCTAGAAATTGACTTGCCCGGCTCAAAATGGGTTGTTGGTGATGGCCCGGCGATGGCTGGCATCAAAGAAAAATATCCTGGGGTGAATTACCTTGGCGTGCTGCAGCAACATGAATTAGCCAAGGTGTATGCCGCTGCAGATGTATTTGTCTTCCCAAGCAAAACTGATACTTTTGGTCTTGTCCTATTGGAGGCAATGGCTTGCGGTACTCCTGTGGCTGCCTACCCTGTAACAGGACCAATTGACGTTCTTGGAAACTCTACCGCTGGCGCAATGAATGATGACTTGCGTGAAGCCTGTATGCAGGCCCTTAAGATTCCACGTGAAGTTGCCCGTGCACATGCCGAGAAGTTCTCTTGGCGCGCCGCTTCAGAGCAGTTTGCAAATCACCTAAAGCCCGTTCCATCGACAGATGTACACACAACAGCACTCGCATAGGCAATTAAATTTTGACGGCACCCTATAACATTAACGATAACCCTCACAAAGGGAATCGCGGGCTTACCCGCGCCTGGCATGCAGCAAAAAATTCTTGGTGCGGAATGGTTTACGCCTTCAAAGAAGAAAGCTCCTTTCGCCAGGAGCTAACACTACTAGCCCTCATGCTGCCAGTTGCGCTGTTCTTGCGCATATCTAATTTTGAAAAAGCCATTCTCATTTCATCGCTCATTTTGGTGCTGGTTGTGGAGTTATTGAACTCTAGTGTTGAGGCGGCCATTGATCGCATCTCATTTGAGCACCATGACTTATCCAAAAGAGCCAAAGACTTTGGATCTGCCGCCGTCATGTTAACCCTGCTGATCGCAGCCTTACTTTGGCTGACTGCCTGCATCCCACTTGTCTTTAATTTGTAATAAACGCTCACTAAGATTAGCTATAGATAAATAAGGTTACCTATGTCCGATATTCCAAACCCATTCGCAGCCCTTGATATGTTCAAACCGCCTTTAGTGGATCAGCCCAAAAAAAAGAAATCAAATCCCCTAAAGAAGTTGTCCAAAAAACTGACAAAGAAACTCTTCGGCAAAAAATTTGCAACCAAGACACGCAATCAACTAGTCTTAGTGGAGGAAGTTACCCCAGCAGTTTCTGCTGTCAAAGCTAAAAAACCAGGTTTTCAAATTACTTGGGCCAGTAATTCATCGGAAATTAAAGAAGCTCAACGTTTACGCTACAAAGTATTTGCGGAAGAGATGGGGGCCCATTTGGCTGCCAACAGTGAAGGTTTAGACGTAGATGAGTTTGATACCTACTGCGATCACTTGCTCATTCGCGATCAGGAGTCATTAAAGGTTGTTGGCACATACCGCGTTCTACCACCACATAAGGCACAAGAAATTGGCCGCCTATACTCTGATTCTGAGTTTGATTTGACCCGCCTGAATCACCTCAGACCAAAAATGGTTGAGCTAGGAAGATCATGTGTTCATGCTGACTATCGCTCTGGCGCTGTCATCATGGCTTTATGGAGCGGCCTCGCTCAGTATATGCAGAAGCATGGCTACGAAATCATGTTAGGCTGCGCAAGTATCCCAATGGCTGATGGTGGGCACTTTGCAGCCAGCCTATACAATTCATTAGGCAACGATCAAATGGCGCCAGTAGAAAACCACGCTTTTCCAAAGTTACCATTACCATTGGATAAATTGAATGGCGGAATTCAAGTAGAACCTCCTCCGCTAATCAAAGGTTACTTAAAGCTGGGCGCAAAGATCTGTAGCGCTCCAGCCTGGGATCCCGATTTCAATACTGCAGATTTACTAACGATGATGCGCTTATCGGATATCAATCCACGCTATGCGAAGCACTTCTTAGGACAATAAACGAAGAGGTTTATTTCAAGCCCACTTTGTATGAGCGACCAATGCGCTCCCATTCAGTTGCTTCTTTTTGCAAGCTAAATTCCGTCAAGGGATGTTCGTTGGCCCAATCTCTTGGCAGGCTAACCGCGTAAGAACCGTCGTGGTCCGACACTTTGACCTTTGGAAGCTTGCCATCATTTCTGCCACGACACAAAACTTGAGCTAGACGCAAACAAAAGAGCATACGCCAGTCATGAAAACCGACATTATTTGCCAACTTGCCAAGCTTACCGGTATGCCCAATCAGCAGCGCCGCCAAGCGAGCCTGATCATTCTTTGAGAATCCTGGCATATCAGCATTCCCTGCAATATACGCAGAATGTTTGTGGTAGCCATTATGAGAAATCGACAAGCCAATCTCATGCAAATTTGCGGCCCATTGTAGCAAGGCAATATTGTCCGCCCTACTTTCGGTCTCGGATTTAGGTAGCTGAGCTAGAAATTCACCCGCAAGATTTCCAACTCTATGCGCCTGCTCACGATCAACCGCATAGCGCTGCATAAACTGCTCTACAGTCACATAGCGCATGTCATGGTGCTGAGATCTGCCTAGCAAGTCGTAAAGCACACCAATACGCAAGGCAGCATCGGTAACTTCCATCGATTCGATACCAAGCTCGTCAAAAATAGCAATCATGATAGCCAATCCACCAGGCCATACCCCCCTTCGATCATCCTTTAGACCAACCAATTCAATCTGACTAACGTGATCGTATTTCAAAAGGTGTTTTTTCATGGCACGCAAACCATTTCGCGTAATCGAACCATTGCCACCAAAGTCAAAATCGTTGTCCGTAATGATGTCGGCAAGAGCTCGAGCCGTACCAGAAGAGCCGATAACCTGCTTCCAGCCGCTCTTGAGATAAGCGCCAGAGATCACTTGAATCTCCCTGCGTGCAGCTAACTCTGCCTCTTTAAAGGCATGGGCATCAATATTACCGTTCGGGAAAAAGCGCATGCTGTGTGAAACACAACCTATATAAAGACTTTCCAGTAATTTTGGCTCATAACTCTTACCAATAATGAGTTCGGTTGAACCACCACCAATATCAATAACCAACCGGTTACCCTGGACGGCGGGAACCTCATGGGCGGCGCCAATATAAATTAAGCGGGCTTCCTCCACCCCAGCGATAACCTCAATTGAAAAACCTAAAGCCTCTTCTGCATCCCTGACAAACTGCTGGGCATTTTTAGCTACACGCAAGGTATTGGTAGCAACAGCTCGAACCCTGGAAGGATCAAACCCCCTGACGCGCTCACCAAAGCGACGAATGGCTGCCAATCCACGCTGATAGGCATCATTACCTAATAGTTTATTTTCGGTCAGACCCGCCGCCAAACGGACAGATTCCCGCAGGGTATCAATGGGGCGGAGCTGAGTGCCGGAAGGTGTGTTAACAACCTGCGCTACCACCATACGAAAACTATTCGAGCCAAGGTCTACAGCAGCGACAAGATCAGAATCGTTGGATCGAAAATCGACTGGATTGGCTGCCAAGATATTCCCTGTGGATAAATACGCTTATTTGAATATGTCTATTTTATGTAAGAACCATGACATATTCATGAAATTACCGCGTAGTCTACTGGGGAAAGGCTTAGGCGGCCAAATTTTTCTCAGAACTGGAGCAATCAACACTCCCGTAACTACAGAAAATGCAGCAATCGCCAGATTTGGTTTTGAGGATCCCGCCGCACGATGGACAGCGGTAAAACTGCTGGGATGACCCTTCCGGAATCTCGAAGATCTCGCTAGATTTGCAATGTGGGCAACTGACAACGGAATTCAATATTTTAGGTTTCACAAGCATATGCTGAACTACAAATATTTCAGAATAAAGACAATCCTTTAATCTGTTGTGCTTGGACTCCAGAAAGCCTGGTTAACGTACTCTAGGTTGGTAATTTCTTGAATAAGGGCATCCATCCGCCTCCCATCTACCGCTGAATCAGTCAGCACAGCCTGAATCTCCACCTCTTCGCCACCAAACTGATGCACCTCAATATCCTGCGCTTGGTAACCAGCAGCCTCTAGGGTTGCTATGAATTGTTTTAAGGCGACCTTTTGAGAGTACTTGGGGGTAATAATGTAAACAGAGTTGGTGACTTCAACTGCATGGGTGTCTAGCGGCTGCCTATTGATAAGACTGACTATTGGGCGCAATAGAGTATTGGTAGCAAGAACAAATACCGTGGCTAAACCAGCCTCCAGAATCAAATCCGCACCAGCACATGCCCCAACAGCACCGGATGCCCACAAAGTAGCGGCTGTATTGATACCGCGAACATTGCCCTCTTCCCGCATGATGACGCCAGCACCCAAAAAGCCAATGCCCGAAACTACGTAGGCCATCACATGCACCGCCCCCTCGTGACCCAAAAGGCGATTGCCAGCATCAACAAAAATAGCTGCGCCAACGGCAACCAATATATTGGTTCTTAAGCCGGCAGTCCGTTGGCGAAACTGACGCTCTAAACCAATCAACCCTCCAAAAATGAAAGCAGCGATCAGACTGACTGCTGTATCAGCAAGAGATATCAAATCAATGTTGTGTATTGACTCCATAGCACCCCTAAGTTAGCTGGATGAATCTACTTCTGACTCAAGCCTAGCGACTGAACCATTACTTTAAATACCTCGGTATTGTCCATGAAACCATGGAACTTTTCAGACCCAGGCCCCATGGCGCTTAATACGGCATCATCAGCAGTATGCACCCCACTATCCTGATGTGAGGGCAAATTGCCACCAACATGGATTGCATCTTCCTGAAGTTGAACATACTGAGGGTTGGCAACATAAATACCCTCTTCATTCTTAATGGCTGGCACAAAGCTACCATCCAACTTTGGATGCATGGTTTCGTAATGGTCAGGATAGGCGGAATAGAAAAAAGCCAAGCGTTTTGAGACGTTAACTTGATCGGGGTAGCCTTCCATATTAGCCTTCGGGTAATTCGGATAACCCGCTTCAGCATAGATGCCAACCTTTTCTCTCAATGGCCCCGATCTAGCATCATTCACCACGCCAGCTATTGATCCACTATGGGTGTGGTCTGGCGTAACGATAATCAATGTATCTGGATGTGTTTTTGCAAAATCTTTGGCAATCTGAACGGCATTGCTCAGCATAATTGTGTCAAAAGCAGCTCTTTCCCAATCTAAGGGGTGATTGAACTTATCAATCAGGGCTGCTTCAACCATCAAGAAAAAACCATTAGGATTTTTTGATAGGACATTGAGGGCCGATTGAGTCATCTCCGTTAAGTCTGGCTGATTGGGAAATTCTGAAACAGTATTTTTCTTCAGGAATAAGCGATCGAGAGATCCATCCATATTGTCCGGATGAAATACGCCAAATAACTTCTGAGTGCTTTTATCTTCAGAGGCAACCAAAAGCTCTTGTTTGGTGAATACCGCCTGATAGCCATTTGACTTAAAGGACTCAATCAGGTTTTGGCTATCTTTTCGCTTCGAACCCTTGTTTGATTGAGGATAAAAATAGGCAGAGCCACCCCCCAAAATAACTTCAGCGCCACTGGCCAGCAACTGATCAGCGATATATTGTTTGTCCGCACGGCGACGGGTATGCGACACCACGGCCGCAGGTGTAGCATCTTCTAGTTCCGCATCGGAAACAATTCCCACGGACATTTTGGTATTGCGCTTAATTAACTCAGCAATGGTTTCTACTTTTGGATGAGATAGATTATCTGTTGCACGCGAGACATAAACCCCCATCGCATTGACGGCAGTCTTATGACCGGTTGTATAGGCGCTCATGGAGTTGGCTGAATCGGTGATTAAAGAATCCGAACCTGAAGTACCTATCAAAGCAATATTGGGCATATCATCAAACGAAAGCTTCCCCTGATATTTACCCTCAACAATTCCTTTGGATAGAACCCGAGCTGCTGTACGATTTGCAATCGTCATACCATCCCCAATAAAGAGAATGACATTTTTCACTCTTCTCGGGCCGCTTGCGTAAACATCCCAACTAACTTGGAGACTCTCTTGAGCAGCGTTTGCAGTCAAGCTATATTTTCCAGGTTTTGAAATCTGGACATCCCGAAAGATAATTGAGCTCCCTTTGCCATTTTCATTGGAAATGAACTCGGGTTTGGAGGAAATAAACTTACTAAGCGGAGCCCCATTGATTTGAAGCACAAGATCGTCTTGGTTAACAATACTGTTGAGCTCAACTTTAATATCAAATTTCGAACCCACCATGATTGAGGCGTCATTAATGGGATATATAGCAGCCGCATAAATCCCCGAGGAAATACTTACAAGTAATGCAAAGCCAAAAATTTGTATTGGGCGAGAGATGTACATAGTCTTTTATCGAATGTTGAACAAATTAATCCAAGCTCGACTATGTCCCCTCTGAATGACAAATCAATGACAAAAGGAATGGATTCTATTTCAAGGTTTTTTCTTTGCAACCTTAAGTTTTCCAGACTTTACAGCTTCGCGAAAAAGTTCATAGTCAGCCATATTTTGTTTGGAATAGGCTTTAGCAAATGAATACAGGGCTTTATCCAACTCTTTAGATTGACCGCAATACCCAGAGATCATAGCCGCATCACCAGAGCGCGCATGCCCTAGCGCTAAGGCCCAACCGAACAACTTTGCATAATCAGGAAAATTTTGTAAAGAAACGCCACCGGGACCAATCACAATACCGCCCTTCATGTCGCGCAGCTGCCTTAAATAAAAGTCTTGCGAATCACCCATATCATTTCCAACGTTGCCAAAACTTAAAAAGATATCAGGAGCACCTTGTAAAAGTCTTTGACCCGCAACAACACGGCGCCCCATATTTAGAAATGTGGATTCCCCAAGGTAAGGTGTCAGCACTGATTTTTGCGCCTCTTTATATTGCAAAAACAAGGGGTCATTTTCGCTACTCCCCTCAAAATACATAACCATGCAAGTGGTTCCGACACTGCCAACGCCAACCACTTTTCTAGCAAAGTCTTTTAAAGAATAGCGACCAAATAAAACATGTCTGTCGGTGAGCAATGAGCTTGAATAACTCGAGATTGCTTTGGCAGCCAATTTCTTGAAGGACTGCCCATAAGAATTTGTTGAGAGGTGCTCAATCAATGGCGGCCTATTGATAATTTTGCGATTCTTACCCACTAAAGTTGTCAGGCTCTCTAAAACCTGAATATTTCCCTGGCCTTTAGTCTCTTTCAAATACTTATCGAGGGTTTTCTGATGCACCCTATTGAAGTGCTTACGGATATCCTTCTCCCCAATAAATTGCTGAGCCACTTCTAGGTAAGGCATTTGCGCATATTGAGCCATGCGCCTCCGATACTCGGAAGTAATGTGATGCACTATTTTTTTAGAGAGTGCCTCGCCTCCCCCCAGGCTCTCACAGGCAATCACGGCACTCGCAACTAAGCGCTTGATATCCCACTCCCAGCTTCCTGGCAATGTTTCATCAAAATCATTAATGCCAAACACCAAGCGATGTTCTGCCGTTCCAAAAAAACCAAAATTGGAAACGTGCATATCCCCACATAATTGCACGGTAATGTTGGTGCTTGGTTGATTGGCTAAATCCTGTGCCATGATGGCAGCTCCACCACGGTAGAAAGCAAATGGAGACTGCAGCATGCGTTCATATCGAATCGGGATTAAAGATTGAATGCGACTTTTAGCCTGCTTCTCAAGCACCTCAATGGGATTGGCGCGATCTTTGGGGGGCGTATAAATTCCCTGCTCTGCAATAGATACTTTCTTACGTAAATTCTTGCCATCAGCAATGCGCTTAACGATACTGGGCTGATGACCCATGAATGACATGGCGGGATTGAGAGTGGCAAGCCCCACATTTTCAGATTTAATTTTTTTCTTTGGAGAAGGCATAATGATTTGAATTAAAGGCTTTCCTTATGTTACCCCCAATGTAGAGATGCTTGCGCTAACTAATGATGGGGTATATGCAGATATCGTGAGGTCATTTAGCAACATTAGCGCTGCTTCAGAAAATCAAATGAAGTATTGGGGGCATATTGTCATTCACCCAGCACTTGCCATACCAATCGGAACTGTTCGTGGATTAAATCGCCAACCGCATATTGCAGAGCCTGATTACCGGACTTGAATTTCCAGGGGTTGGCACCCTCATAGGTGCGGCCTTTATAGCAACCAACCCCTAAGCCGACAGGAACCAACGGGAATCCGAGGCTTCGATCAACCCAGGGTAGGCATTTACTCCGTGGCGCACCAAAACAAGATATTTGTCATATTAGTTTGGTAGGATTCCAAGAATGATTATTTCCAATAGATAAATCCATGAGCAAATATCAGTACGAGGACGCCGTTAAGCAGCTCCAGGAGTCTGGAAGCATTGGCTTAGAAGACTTTAAGCAGTTATCTTATGATGATCTAAATGAACTCTTAGAAGAGATCAAGGTCTGGTGCCTATACGCAAACGGCAAAACAGACAAGCTACCCAAAGAATCTAAGAAGAAAAAGAAAAAGAAAAAAGATTGAGTCTTAAGTGCTAAAGCCGGGTCTTACTCGCTAATGCGCTCTTTGGGGAAGCGCAAGGTAAACTTACTACCCTTCCCGGTAACGCTTTCGATTAACAACTGCGCCTGATGACGATTGGCAATATGCTTCACAATCGCTAAACCAAGCCCTGTACCACCAGTGTCTCTCGAGCGACTTCTATCCACACGATAAAACCTTTCGGTTAATCGAGGTAAATGCTCCGAGGAAATCCCCGGGCCTGTATCCGTAACCGAGAACTCACCTTGGCCCTGAGGGTTAACGGTCCATTTAGCACTGATAGAGCCTACATCCGGCGTATAACGAATTGCATTTGATACCAAATTACTAAAAGCAGATAAAAGCTCGCGCTCCTCGCCAAGCAATTTGCAAGAAGTTGTCGTCTCAAAGTTAAATGCATGCCTACCTTGCGATAGCGCTTCTGCATCATTCTTTAAGAGCGCCATCATTGTTGGAATTTGCACGGGCTGCATGGGTGCCGGCAAAGTATTAGCCTCGAGATTCGCAAGGGTTAGTAAATCTTCAACCAAGCTCTTCATGCGTTTCGCCTGAGCCATCATCATTTCAAAGTATTGATCTTGCTGAGATTTATTTAACTCTAGGGACTGCACTGTTTCCAAAAAACCCATCAATACAGTAATAGGAGTTCTCATCTCATGAGAAACATTTGCAACAAAGTCCCGGCGCATAGCTTCTGTTTTGCGTAAATCAGTGACATCCTGAATCATGATCAAACGTCGATTTTCTGCAAATGGAAAAATCTGAAGCATCAAGGTCAAATTTGCAGAGGGTCCTATTTGCTCAATTAACAAGGGTTCATCAAATAAACGACCATTGAGATACTTTACAAATTCTGGTCTGCGAATAAGGTAGTTAACCTTTTGCAACGCATCGCGCTTGTAACTGAGTCCAAAAAAGACCTCGGCTATGGCATTACACCATTCGATTTGATCTTGATCATCCAGCATGATGATGCCATTGGGGGATGCCTGAAAAGCCTGTATAAAGCGTTCGTGTTGTTGCTCAATGATTCTGACTTGGTTTTTCATATTTCTCACCAAGCGCTCTAGTCGAGAAAACACATCCTCCCAAAGTCCGCTAGCAGCCGGCATGCTTTCAACTCTGTTCAGCAATATGAATTTCTTTAGCCTGACTAAATTGATATAGGAATAGATGAGCGGTATTGCCAAAACTCCAATACCTGCAGCAATCGCCGCGCTTTCACCCCAACCCAGAAGAGCTAGGTAAGCAGCAATAAAAGCCAAACAGATAAAGAAAAAGAATCTAGTGAAAACGGATAACATGCCGCAATCTTAGAGCATTCAGAATGCAAATGGAAAAAATGAATCCGATAATAACCAGGGGTTAGGTCTGCGTCGGAGTCTTGGTAATGCGATATCCACTACCACGCACCGTTTCAATATATCTATCGCAACCCATGGGGGCCAAAGCAGCGCGCAAACGCTTAATGTGCACATCCACTGTACGCTCTTCAATATAGACCTCGTTACCCCAGATCTTATCGAGCAAATTCGCCCTAGAGTGCACCCTCTCTGGATTAGCCATGAAAAACTGCAAAATACGGTATTCAGTGGGACCGAGAGGAATTGGTTTGGGCTCGCCATTAGGCCATGCGGCCAAAACACGATGCGAAATAGGGTCTAGCTGCAATGGGCCGACTGCCAGCGGGCCGTTCTCCTCTACTGGGGTCTGACGACGCAATAAAGCCTTTACCCTGGCAACCAATTCTTTGGGTGAAAAAGGCTTTGTTACATAGTCATCGGCTCCAGAGTCCAACCCAAGTACCTTATCCAACTCATCACTCTTTGCGGTAAGCATCAAAATTGGCAGAAAACGAGTGCGCTCATTTGCACGAAGCTCTTTGGCAAATTGAACACCTGATTTACCAGGCAACATCCAATCCAAAATTAATAAGTTGGGTAGTTGATCGCGCATCATATTTTGCGCAACATCGGTTTGAAGCGCCTTCTCAACTTCAAACCCAGCATGGGTGAGATTGATAAAAATTAACTCGGCAATTGAGGGCTCATCCTCTACAACTAGTATGCGGTGAGTCATGCTTATCCTTGAGAGATCACTTATTCGCCTCGCGAACCAAATCTTCATGAGGGATATGACGAACATCAGCCCCCTTGGCAACATAAATCACGAACTCAGCGATATTCTTTGCGTGGTCGCCAATGCGCTCAATCGCTTTGGCGATCGTCAGCATATCTAAACCAGTCGTGATTGTGTGTGGATCTTCCATCATGTAGGAAATCAGCTTACGAACAAAAGCGCGAAACTCTTCATCTATCTGACGGTCTTCCTCAACCACAGCGGCAGCTGCAATCGTATCCAAACGCGCAAAAGCATCCAAACTTCGACGCAATAAAGAGATGGCCATCTGACCAGATAAACGAATCTCTGCCACATTGATATTGTATGGAGCGCCAGACTCAATTAAACGCTTTGTTCTCTTGGCAACACGCTCAGCTTCATCGCCCGCTCTTTCTAAATTGGTGATCGCCTTAGAAACGGCCATCACGAGACGTAAATCTCGGGCCGTAGGCTGACGACGCGCTATCACCTCAGTACAAGCCATATCGATCTGAACCTCGAGATCGTTCACGAGCTTTTCATTCTGAATAACGACATTGCAGGTTTCCAAATCCATCTGCGTGAAAGCGCGCATAGCGGTAGAAATCTGAGACTCAACCAAGCCTCCCATTTCAAGCAAGCGACTAGAAAGAGAATTTAAATCGGCATCAAATTGTGATGAAAGGTGTTTATCTGGCATGTTCTATCTCCAATTAACCGAAGCGACCGGTAATGTAATCTTCAGTTTCTTTGCGCTTAGGCTTAATGAAAATCTCATCTGTCTTGCCATACTCAATCAAACTTCCAAGGTACATGTATGCAGTGTAATCCGATACACGGGCAGCTTGTTGCATATTGTGCGTAACGATTGCAATCGTATATTCATGCTTCAACTCATTAATCAGCTCCTCAATCTTCCCGGTGGAGATTGGGTCAAGGGCAGAAGTTGGCTCATCCAATAAAATAATGGAAGGCTTAACCGCCACACCACGAGCAATACAAAGGCGCTGCTGCTGACCGCCGGAGAGCGACAAACCACTTTGATTAAGCTTATCTTTTGCCTCAGTCCATAAGGCGGCTTTATTTAAGGCCCACTCTACCCTCTCATCCATTTCAGAGCGAGACAGGTTTTCATATAAGCGCACACCAAAGGCGATATTTTCATAAATCGACATTGGAAAAGGGGTTGGCTTTTGAAAAACCATGCCAATACGCGAGCGGAGCAAATTCAGATCTTGGCCTGGCTCAAGGATATTCTGTCCGTAAAAATTAATCTCTCCTTCGGCACGTTGGCCAGGATAAAGATCGTACATGCGATTGAGGGTACGCAGCAAAGTTGATTTACCACAGCCGGATGGTCCAATAAAGGCGGTAACCTTACCCTCCTCAATATCTAAATTAATATTTTTGAGACCCTGAAATGCGCCATAGAAAAAGTTGAGGTTGCGCACCTCAAGTGCGTTTTTAGCAGCTCTAGGCTGTTCATTACTTACCACGTCCACCCTACCCCCTTGACTATCAATCTGATTTAAGTCAAACATTGTTTTCATATTAGCCATCACCCTTGAACCTTCTCACGAAATACCACACGAGCAAGAATATTCAGGCCCAATACAGCAAAAGTAATCAACAGTGAAGCACCCCATGCCAAACTTACCCAGTTATCGTATGGGCTCATAGCAAACTGGAAAATAGTTACTGGTAAATTCGCCATTGGCGCATTCATATTGGTCGAGAAAAACTGATTATTCAAAGCGGTAAATAGCAATGGAGCCGTCTCTCCGCTAACGCGGGCTAATGCCAACAAAATACCCGTCATAATGCCGCTTTGGGCTGCCCTCAAGGTGATCATAAAGGCCACCTTCCACTTGGGTGCGCCCAAAGCATAAGCCGCTTCGCGCAAGCTACCCGGAACCAAACGCAACATATTTTCGGTGGTTCGCACGACTACCGGAATAGCAATCAAAGCCAAAGCAATCGTACCCGCCCACCCTGAAAAATGCTTATTCTGCGCCACTACAAGCGCATAAACAAACAAGCCAATCACAATGGATGGGGCGGACAGCATAATGTCCGTCACAAAACGGGTCACACCAGCTACCCGACCTCTATCGCCGTACTCTGATAAATACAGACCAGCCAAGACTCCAACTGGGGTACTAATCAGCGTGCAGCTAACAATCAACATCAAGCTACCGACAATGGCATTCGCCAAACCACCCCCCTCCGTGCCTGGTGCAGGAGTGCTTTCGGTAAATATATTGAGATTAATCGCTGAGAATCCCTTGATGAATAAGACTGACAAGATCCAAACTAGGAAAATCATACCCAGACCCATCGCCAACACAGAAAGAATGAGCCCAATTTTGTTAGTGCGTTTGCGTTTAGCAAATACAGCCTGATCGATATTGGCAACTTGACTCATGTTCTAGTCCCCTGACTCTTCTCCATCCGAATTAGCATTATTTTTGCTAAAGCCAACACTACGAAAGTAATGAAAAAGAGTGCCAAGCCTAATGCAAATAATGAGGAAAAATGCAAGCCAACTTCCGCCTCACCAAACTGATTTGCCAACGTAGAAGCAATCGAGCTTCCAGGAGCAAATAAGGATGGGGAAATTCTGCTGGCGTTACCAATCACAAAAGTCACGGCCATGGTTTCACCTAAGGCCCTACCCAAGCCAAGCATCACGCCGCCAATCACGCCAGTCTTGGTGTACGGCAACACAATATTACTTACAACTTCCCAGGTAGTGCAGCCAATACCGTAGGCTGACTCTTTTAATACAGGGGGAACAATCTCAAACACATCCCTCATCACTGAGGCAATGAATGGCAAAATCATCATTGCAAGAATTAAACCTGCACAGAGCATTCCGATGCCATTAGTTGGACCAGAAAACAAAATCCCTAAAAATGGAATTTTCCCCAAAGTCGCTTGAAGCGCCGGTTCAATATAGTCTCCAAAAATTGGCGCAAACACAAAAAGACCAAACATGCCATAAATGATGGAAGGCACTGCAGCCAACAACTCAATCGCCATGCCCAATGGGCGCTTTAAATACGACGGGCAGATTTCAGTTAGAAATACTGCGATACCAAAACTAAGGGGGACGGCAATAACTAATGCAATGGCAGAGGATAACAAGGTGCCGTAGATTGCAATCAATCCACCAAACTTACCATTGATGATGTCCCACTCGTTGTCAAAGAAAAATCCGACCCCAAATTCTTGTAATGCGGGGCCGGCATTAATAAATAAGGAAACAATAATTCCCAGTAGAGCAAAGAGTACTAATAAAGAGAAGAATTGAGTAATAGCATGAAACAGAAAATCTTGAATACGCTGCTTCCGTGCAATTCTGATTGCCTTGGCACCCGACATGCTCAAAGAGGGCGAAGAATTCATATTCACTTTTGCAAAAGATTAAGAAAAAAAGGCCCCAAATGGATTGGGGCCAGCTTTATATAGATCAGAATTACTTAGCCTGTACTTGCGACCAAACACTCTTGCGAATGAAATCAGTCGTTTTATCAGGTAATGGTACGTAATCTAAATCCGAAGCCATTTTCTTGCCATCTTTGAAACCATAGTCAAAGAACTTCAATACTTCAGCAGCATTGGCTTTGTTCTCTGGTTTCTTGTAAACCACAATAAAAGTAGCGCCTGTAATAGGCCAAGCATTAGCACCAGGAGCATTGGTGATGAAAGTATTCATGCCTGGGAATTTAGACCAATCAGTACCTGCAGAAGCTGCGGAAAATGATGCCGCTGTAGGCTCAACAAACTTCTCTTCAGCATTCTTCATTTGTGTGTAGCTCATATTATTTTTCTTGGCATATGCGTACTCAACATAACCAATCGAATTCTTAATACGCGTTACGTTTGCTGAAACACCTTCATTGCCTTTGCCGCTAACAGTAGAAGCAGCTGGCCACTTAACAGCGGCACCGAAACCCACTGCATCCTTCCAGCTCTTATTCACTTTAGAGAGATAGTTGGTGAAAATCGCCGTCGTGCCAGAACCATCAGCACGAGTAACAACAGTAATATCGCCAGCAGGAATCTGTAAGCCTGGGTTTAGTAATGCAATACGCTTATCACTCCAGTTGGTCAGCGTGCCTTGGAAAATATCCGACAATACGTCGCTTGATAACTTCAATTGACCTGGCTTAATACCCTCAATATTCACAACCGGTACAACGCCGCCAATAATGGCCGGGAATTGAACCATCCCACCAGCTTCCAACTCTTCAAAGCTTAGCGGGGCATCAGTTGCACCGAAATCGACTGTTTTTGCTTTGATTTGTTTAATACCACCACCTGAGCCAATAGACTGGTAATTCAAACTATTGCCTGATTTCACTTTATAAGCCTCAGCCCATTTAGCTAACACAGGGTAAATAAATGAGGAGCCAGCACCAGTCATTTCGGCAGCCATTGCCCCGGTAGAAAGGGATAAGGCAACCGCACCGGCAACTAAAGCTTTTTTGAATACGCGTTTCATGTTGAGATCCTTGTAGGTAAAACAAATAAATGCAATACCGTGACGATACGGATCGTGTATGACCGTTTTATGACAATTTAGTCATAATGATGATAATTCAATGATTTCAACAACTTAGAAAATAATTTACCGCTCTATCGGCACCAAATTAGCAATGCTCTGAGCGGCATTCATGGCGATATCAGCCTCTTTTGCCTCCACCATCACGCGCAATACTGGCTCTGTGCCTGAGGCACGGATCAATACTCGACCAATATCTTTGAGCTCATTTTCAACTTGGGCGATCCGCTTCTTCAAGGCATTATCTGACTTCCAATCGTAACCTGACTTGAATTTGATGTTCAACAGGACTTGAGGAAATATTTCTACCGAGTCTAATAACTGAGCCAAGCTTTGTTTGTTTTGACTCATAGCAGTCAATACTTGAAGTGCGGCAATAGTCCCGTCACCAGTGGAATGCTGATCCAGACATAGCAAGTGACCAGAGCCCTCACCCCCAACAATCCAGCCTTTTTGTTTCAGCACTTCCAAAACATAACGATCACCTACATTGGCGCGCTCAAAACCAATACCCAAGCCTTTGATAGCGGTCTCAACAGCCAAGTTCGTCATTAAAGTTCCCACTACCCCGCCTAGCTTCTGACCACGAGCAATGCGGTCCTTGGCAAGCACATAAAGGAGTTCATCGCCATTAAACAATCTACCGCTCGCATCCACCATTTGCAGGCGATCCGCATCACCATCCAAGGCAATACCAAGATCCGCTCCCACTTCTTTCACTTTAGCAATCAGTGCCCCTGGCGCAGTCGCACCACAGCCATCATTAATATTCCGTCCATCTGGGCTTACGCCGATAGAAATCACTTCGGCGCCAAGTTCATGAAATACAGGAGGAGCCGTATGATATGCAGCTCCATTCGCGCAATCGACCACCAACTTCAAGCCCTTAAGGTTCAAGTCACCCGGGAAAGTGGATTTGCAAAACTCAATGTAGCGCCCTGCTGCATCATCCAAGCGAAAGGCTTTACCCAATTCTTTCGAACTCACACATCCCATAGGCACCTCTAACTCTGCTTCAATAGCCAACTCGAAATCATCCGAAAGTTTGTCACCCATCGCAGAGAAAAACTTAATGCCATTATCTTGATAGGGATTGTGTGATGCTGAAATAACCAAACCGGCAGATAAGCGCAGCGCCTTAGTTAAATATGCAACTCCAGGAGTTGGAATAGGACCACAGAGCATAACATCGACTCCGGCAGCAGCAAAGCCAGCCTCTAGCGCGGCCTCCAACAAATATCCAGAAACACGCGTGTCTTTACCAATCAAAATCTTGCAGCGCTCACCAGGTTTTGCATCACGCGTTAATACTTTTCCAGCAGCATAGCCAAGACGGGTCATAAACTCCGGAACAATCGGAAATATCCCCACTTCGCCGCGTATGCCGTCAGTACCAAAGTATTGTTTTTTCATGAGTTTGATTATAAAACTTGTGGGTACTTAGCTGGCATGATTGAGAATCTTGTTTTTGAACTGCCGCCCTTAATTCCGAATTGCTTCCCAAAGCTTTAAGGCATCGACTGTCTCAGGCACATCATGAACTCGAACAATCTTGGCCCCTCGATCAGCCGCCATAACAGCTGCGGCGATGCTGGAGGCTACCCGCTCATTCACTTCTTTGCCGGTTACTTTACCCAACATAGACTTACGCGACATGCCCGCTAAAGCGGGATAACCCAAGCTTGAGAATTTCTCGAAATCAGCCAACATCCGCAGATTGTGCTCCAAACTTTTGCCAAAACCAAAGCCAGGATCGATTGCGATCCGAGTTTTATCAATGCCTTTTTCAATCAGCAAATCCGCCCTCTCTTTAAGAAAGGCATTTGCTTCGGCAACCACATCTTTGTATTCAGGATTAAATTGCATCGTCAGAGGATCGCGTTGCATATGCATCAGAACGACACCGCAATCAACACTTTCTAAGACTGAGCTGATGGCACCTTCTTGTCTAAAAGCCCAAATATCATTGACGCAATCCACCCCAACCTTTAAAGCTTGGCGCATTGTCTCGGCTTTATAAGTATCAATGGATAAAGCTACCCCGCAATTCTGGAGCGCTTCAATGACTGGCAGCACGCGATCCAATTCCTCTTGAAGAGAAACTGGTTCCGCCCCAGGACGGGTAGATTCACCGCCAATATCAATGAGGTCAACGCCATTTTTAATCATTAACTCGGCTCGGGCAATAGCATCTTTTGCAGTTCTGAATTTTCCCCCATCAGAAAAGGAGTCTGGTGTGGTATTCAAAATGCCCATAACCAATGGGCGCTTACTTTTGCCAAAGTCAAAAAGAAAATGCCCGCAACGCCATGTTGCGGGCTGATGTGCTCTCACCATACTAGAGTCTAGTCTTATGCAGTCGCTGGCGCACTACCTGTTGCTGGGCCTGGCGCTCCTGCGGAGTTGCCAAACTGAGTTGCAGGTGGTGGCTTAGGCGCACGTGGTGGGCGACCGTCCATGATGTCGGTGATCTGCTCCGCATCAATGGTTTCCCACTCAAGCAAAGCGGCAACCATCGCTTCAACCTTATCACGGTTTTGCTCAAGAATGGATCTAGCCAATGCATATTGACTATCGATCAATGCGCGAATCTCGGCATCTACCTTTTGTTGAGTTAACTCTGACACAGTCTTAGTGCTATTACGACCGAAAATGCTTTCAGACTCAGTATCAACATAAACCATCGTACCCAAGCTATCGCTCATACCGTAACGGGTAACCATATCGCGAGCCATCTTCGTAGCACGTTCAAAATCATTGGAAGCACCGGTACTCATAGAGTGCAGAAATACCTCTTCCGCAGCACGGCCACCAAACAAAATAGCCAGCTCCTCCAACATACGATCTTTGTAAAGATTCACACGATCAAATTCTGGGAGCTGCCAAGTCACACCAAGCGCCATACCGCGAGGCATGATGGTCACTTTGTGAACTGGATCCGCCTTAGGCAAAACCTTTGCCACAACCGCATGGCCAGACTCGTGATACGCCGTATTGCGACGCTCTTCTTCACGCATCACGGCAGACTTACGCTCGGGACCCATGTAGATTTTGTCTTTCGCGTCTTCAAAGTCCTTCATGTCTACCGCACGTTTATTGCGACGAGCTGCAAATAAAGCGGATTCATTAACAAGGTTAGCTAAGTCAGCGCCTGAGAATCCTGGTGTACCGCGTGCCAATACAGCCGCATCCACATCTGGATCAATAGGAACTTTGCGCATATGCACTTGCAAGATTTGCTCGCGACCACGAATGTCAGGCAGACCAACATGGACTTGACGATCGAATCGACCTGGGCGCAATAGGGCTTTATCCAATACATCAGAACGGTTGGTGGCCGCAACAACAATGACACCGCTATTACTTTCAAAGCCATCCATCTCAACCAACATCTGGTTCAGTGTTTGTTCGCGCTCATCGTTACCGCCGCCCATACCAGCGCCACGATGACGACCAACAGCATCGATCTCATCAATAAAGATGATGCACGGAGAATTTTTCTTGGCGTTCTCAAACATATCGCGCACCCGTGATGCGCCAACACCCACAAACATTTCTACGAAATCAGAACCAGAAATTGAGAAAAACGGCACCTTAGCCTCACCAGCAATTGCCTTGGCCAACAAAGTCTTACCAGTACCTGGGGGGCCCACTAGCAATACGCCGTGAGGAATACGTCCACCCAGCTTCTGAAATTTCTGCGGATCTTTTAAGAAGTCAACCAACTCAAACACTTCTTCCTTGGCTTCATCGCAACCAGCAACATCAGCAAAAGTAACCGCATTGCTGTTCTCGTCAATCAAACGTGCCTTTGATTTGCCAAAAGAGAATGCCCCACCCTTACCGCCACCTTGCATCTGACGCATCATGAAGAACCAGAAACCAATAATCAACAATGTAGGCCCGAGGTAATACAAAGCAGAAACCAACATGTTGGGCTCATCTTCAGCCTTGCCCGTTACTTGAACGCCATACTTCATCAAGTCACCCACCATCCAGATATCCCCAGGAGAAATGATGGAATATTTTGCGCCGTCGTTTGGAGTGACCTGCAAGGTGCGACCCTGCACATCCACGCGCTTAACTTTGCCCGCCTTGGCATCGTCCATGAATTGGGAATAAGTGACCTGATTCTGGTCTTTTGGCTTATCAAACTGCTTAAATACTGTAAACAGCACTAGACCCACAATGAGCCAAACGCCGATTTTCTGGAACATATTGCTGTTCAAAATGAGTCCTTTGCCGGATTAATCCGGGAGTTAAAGCAAATTGCTATATACCTAAGTATTTGATTCTACTACTAGGCATTTTCAAGGCCTAACGGCACATTTATTTGATAAACCCCTACTCTTAGGGGGTTATTTGGGTTGATAAGGCAATTATTTTGGAGATTTGAGATTCCTACCCAGCAAAAAGATTTCAGACGAACGCGCCCTTGAAGCTTTGGGCTTTTTGGAACTTACGCTCTTAAAGACCTTTTTGAAGGATTCCACAATTTGACTATAGCCACTGCCGTTAAAGCACTTAATCAATAAAGCACCTTCAGGCTTGAGATGTTCAAGCGCAAAATCAAGGGCAATTTCAGCTAAAAAGGCCATGCGAGCAGCATCGGCCACACCCACTCCCGAGAGATTGGGCGCCATATCGGATAAAACCAAATCAACCTTACCGTTGGCGACAACAGGCAAAAGCGCTTCCAGGGCCTTCAAACCTTCGTCTTCGCGAAAGTCACCCTGTATAAAACTCACATCAGCAATATCTTCCATTGGCAAAATATCAATCGCAATAATCGTGCCATCAGGTTTGCCAGATTCGATCCTAGGATTACTCTTGCCCAACTCAGTTAAACGATTGCGAGCGTACTGAGACCAGCTCCCAGGAGCGCTGCCAAGATCCACAATAGTCATCCCCGCTTTGATTAGATGATCTTGCTCATCAATTTCGCTGAGCTTATATACCGCCCTAGCGCGATAACCCTCTTTTTGAGCCATCTTCACATAGGGATCCTGTAAATGATCCTGTAACCAACTTTTATTAAATTTATTCTTTGCCACAACTTACCCACTTTCGCCACCTATTTTCCTTATTTCCGAGCAGTAAGGCAAAAAGAATCGACTCAAAACCACTAATTAAGCTACAAAGCGCCATGGGAAGCGCTTATTTACAACCTCCATGCTCTATCATCGATACCATGACTGCACTTACTATCACCCCCACACAACGCAAAACCCTTAAGGGCGATGCTCACGATCTCAATCCAGTCGTCATGATTGGTAGCGACGGTCTAACACCAGCCGTAATTAAAGAAGCCAAACTTGCCATTGGTCATCATGGCCTGATTAAGATCCGTGTATTTGGTGATGATCGTGAAGTGCGTATTGGAATCTACGAAGAACTTTGCGACAAGCTTAATGCCGCTCCGGTCCAGCACATCGGCAAATTACTCATTCTCTGGAGACCGAAGGATGAGCTTGAAGAAGCCTCTACAAAACTAGGCAGATCTAGCAAGCAAACCAAGAAATCTTTGCAAACTCCGCGCACCAAGCGCCAGCCAAATCGCGCACCGGCCAAAAGCGGCATTCGCACCAGCACCTCGGAAAGATCTGATCGTCGCTCAGTGGCTGGAAAATCCCCTTTTGCGAGAGCTGCAGCCGTCAAGACGACATCAGCAACTACACCTAAGAAACGCGTTTTACGCGCAGATGCAACTGAATCCAAAATTGGTTGGTCATCGCCTGGTTACAGAAAAGCTACGGCCGCTCCCCCACCCATTAAGAAGCGCAAAGTTCGTATGAGCAGCACCAAAAAGAAGTCTCTTGGCTCATAAAATCACTTAGCGGTACGCATATAAATGGCGCCTCTCAGAGTGCCATTTATATTACTTACTTCAACTTTTCCAATGATTTATTTCCTGGTTAAACGCCACAACAAGGTAAGACCCAATAAGCTCTGCACCAAAAACAGAATACTCGATACACCATGTAAGCGTGAAAACATGCTAGCAGACGATGAGGTCATAACAGATAGTCCCTCGGCGTTAGCATGATCTCTTAAGGAACCCATCCAAGGTATTAATACCAGACCAGCGCCAATAGCGCAGGCCAACATGGCCAATAAAATCCAGCGAATGGCTCTAAATAAATCTACACTTTTAGCCACCAAATAATTAGCAGCAAACATCAAAGCAAGACCGAGGACGATGCTAAGATGAGCCTCAAGCTGGAAGAGCTTACCAGCAACCAAACCGGCAACCTGGCGGTCACCCAAAACAGAAAACAGGGTAGGAACCACCAAATAGCCAACGGTAATGATGCCTCCAACCCAAAGGCCGGCAACAATATTAAAGACCCGTTGCAAGCCTTGACCCTGCATTAGATGTAATGCACCGCAAGAATTTCGACTTCACGATTTCCGCCAGGTGCTTGCACGGCAACTACATCACCCTCTTCTTTGCCAATGAGCGCACGCGCAATCGGAGAGCTAATTGAAATCTTGTTGGCCGCAATATCAGCCTCATCATCACCAACAATTTGATAAGTAAACTTCGTACCGTCTTCTAGATCCTCTAGATCAACAGTCGCACCAAATACAATGCGACCTTCGACATCCAAAGTTGCAGGGTCAATAATTTGAGCGGCAGAAAGCTTACCTTCTAGATCTTGAATACGGCCTTCAATAAAGCCCTGCTTCTCCTTGGCGGCATCATACTCGGCATTCTCAGAAAGATCGCCCTGCGCGCGCGCTTCAGAGATTGCAATAATGACAGATGGGCGTTCAATGTGTTTAAGACGGTGCAACTCCTCTTTGAGAAGTTCTGCACCGCGCTTGGTAATTGGGACTGAGCTCATACTACTAACCTAACCTAAATATGCCATTCGTGCGCAAGATTGCGCACTGAAGGGTCAATTTTAGATTAATTAAGCTCTAGATGTAAATTTTGCAAGGAATAAACCTCAAGCGACTCTTTGCTACCGTTTTGAGAGGCCATCAATCCATCCATCACCGCACGTGCTGCGCTAATCGTCGTGTAATACGTTACGCCATTCGCTTGCGCACTAGTGCGAATCGATCGTGAATCCGCAATTGCAGTCCGAGTCTCATCCACAGTAGTAAATACCAAGGAGATTTCCCCGTTCTTGATCAAGTCAACAATGTGGGGGCGACCGTCCTTCACCTTATTCACTACGCGAACCGGTAAACCCGCAGCTTCAATTGCCGCTGCAGTTCCTTTGGTTGCAACTATCGGGAAGCCTAACTGATGCAAGAGCTTGGCCACCTCAACAGCTTTAGGCTTATCACTATCCTTAACCGTCAAGACAACCGTACCACTTTTAGGCAACTTAATGCCGGCACCCAATTGAGATTTAAAAAGTGCCTCACCGAAAGTCTTACCTACACCCATCACCTCACCAGTAGATCGCATCTCTGGTCCTAGAATAGGATCGATGCCAGGAAATTTATTGAATGGGAATACCGCCTCCTTTACGGCAAAATAAGGCGGCGTCACTTCATTCTGAATACCCTGCTGCTCCAAGGTCTGACCAACCATACAGCGAGCGGCGATCTTCGCCAATTGCAAGCCAGTCGCTTTAGAAACAAATGGAACGGTGCGTGATGCGCGTGGGTTTACTTCGAGAACATAGATCACATCTTTACCGTCGACGTTCTGAATTGCAAACTGAACGTTCATCAAACCAACCACATTAAGGCCCTTGGCCATTGCAGCAGTCTGACGCTTAATCTCCACAACCGTATCTTCTGAAAGCGTATATGGCGGCAATGAACATGCGGAATCACCTGAGTGAACGCCCGCCTGCTCAATATGCTCCATCACCCCACCAATGAAGACGCGCTGACCATCGCTAATGCAGTCAACATCGCACTCAATCGCATCATTTAAGAAGCGATCCAGTAGAACTGGTGAGTCATGAGAAACCTTTACAGCTTCACGCATGTAGCGCTCGAGATCCCGACCATCATGAACGATTTCCATGGCGCGTCCACCCAACACATAGGATGGACGAACAACCAAGGGATAGCCAATTTCCTCTGCCAGTACCAGAGCTTCATCTTCAGCACGTGCCGTACGGTTTGGCGGCTGACGTAAATTCAAATCCTGCAGCAATTTCTGGAAGCGTTCGCGATCTTCGGCAGCATCAATCATGTCTGGCGAAGTGCCAATAATAGGGACGCCGTTAGCCTCGAGATCCAAAGCCAACTTCAAAGGAGTTTGGCCACCGTACTGAACGATCACGCCCTTCGGTTTTTCTTTGGCAACAATCTCCAATACATCTTCTAAAGTCAAAGGCTCAAAATACAAGCGATCTGAAGTGTCGTAATCAGTAGAAACGGTTTCTGGGTTGCAATTAACCATGATAGTTTCGTAACCATCTTCGCGCATTGCCAAAGCAGCATGAACGCAGCAATAATCAAACTCGATACCTTGACCAATACGGTTTGGGCCACCACCCAAGACCATAATCTTGTCACGGTTGGTTGGTTGCGATTCGCACTCGCCATGCTCGGCTTCGTAAGTTGAATACAAATAAGCAGTGTTGGTGGAGAACTCAGCAGCACAGGTATCTACACGTTTATAAACAGGCACCACTTTCAAGCGATGGCGTGTATCACGCACGGAGGAAGCATCAACACCCAATAATTTTGCTAAGCGACGATCAGAGAATCCTTTTTGCTTCACGAAACGTAGCTCTGCAGCAGATAAGGCATCAATCTTGCGCAACTTCAACTCCGCCTCAATCAAGATCAGCTCTTGAATCTGCTCTAAGAACCAAGGGTCAACTTTAGTCTCGGCATAAACCTCACCCAAATCCATACCCATACGGAAGGCATCACCCAAATACCAAATACGATCCGGGCCGGGCTCACCAATCTCTTGAATAATGTCATCAAGATCGGTAGAGAATTCATCTAAACCATCAACACCAACTTCTAGGCCACGCAAGGCCTTTTGGAAGGACTCTTGGAAAGTACGGCCAATGGCCATCACCTCTCCAACAGATTTCATCTGTGTCGTTAAGCGGGAGTCCGCTTGAGGAAACTTCTCAAAAGCAAAACGCGGAATCTTGGTAACCACATAATCAATTGACGGCTCAAAGGATGCCGGTGTCGCACCACCGGTAATGTCATTCTTTAACTCATCCAAGGTATAGCCAATAGCAAGTTTTGCTGCAATCTTCGCAATTGGGAAACCAGTTGCTTTGGAGGCCAAGGCGGATGAACGTGAAACACGTGGGTTCATCTCAATAACTACCATACGACCATCAACAGGGTTAATTGAGAACTGAACGTTCGAGCCGCCAGTGTCCACGCCAATTTCACGCAATACCGCAATCGATGCATTGCGCATCAACTGATACTCTTTATCTGTCAAGGTCTGAGCAGGAGCAACAGTAATTGAATCGCCAGTATGCACACCCATTGGATCCAAGTTTTCGATTGAGCAAACGATGATGCAGTTGTCGGCACGATCGCGCACAACTTCCATCTCAAACTCTTTCCAACCCAAAAGAGACTCTTCGATCAAGAGCTCACGGGTTGGAGATAGATCCAAGCCACGTTTACAGATTTCTTCAAACTCTTCACGGTTGTAAGCAATACCGCCGCCAGATCCGCCCATCGTGAACGAAGGACGAATCACCACCGGGAAACCTGAGCTACCAGTCTCAATCTGAATACGTTGCTGCACTTCGTGCGCCTCTTCCATCGAGTGCGCAATACCAGACTTAGCAGAGCCCAGACCAATCTTGGTCATCGCATCTTTAAATTTCTGACGATCTTCGGCTTTATCAATGGCTTCTGGTGATGCCCCAATGAGTTCGCAACCATACTTCTCTAAAATACCATGACGGTGTAAATCAAGCGCGCAGTTCAAGGCAGTTTGACCGCCCATGGTTGGTAAAATGGCATCTGGTTTTTCTGTTGCAATAATACATTCAACCACTTCCCAAGTGATCGGCTCGATGTAGGTCACGTCAGCCATCTCGGGATCGGTCATGATGGTGGCGGGATTACTGTTCACCAAAATAACTTTATAACCCTCGTCACGCAAAGCTTTGCAAGCTTGCGCTCCTGAGTAGTCAAATTCGCAAGCCTGTCCAATCACAATCGGCCCAGCACCAATAATTAAGATACTTTTAATGTCGCTACGCTTAGGCATTATTTGCCCTCCTTCTTGGTAGCATTCATTAGCTCCACAAATCGATCGAATAAATAAGCAATGTCATGCGGACCAGGTGAAGCCTCCGGATGACCTTGGAAACACAATGCAGGCTTATCTTTCCAGGCAAGACCTTGCAAAGATCCGTCAAACAATGAAACGTGGGTGACGCGAATGTTGTCGGGCAAGGTATTGGCATCCACAGCAAAGCCATGGTTCTGAGAGGTAATCGCCACGCGCCCAGTATCCAAATCTTTTACTGGGTGGTTTGCGCCATGATGACCAAACTTCATCTTCAAGGTTTTTGCACCAGCAGCCAAGCCCATAATTTGATGGCCCAAACAAATGCCAAAGGTTGGAACACCCTTGTCGATAATTTCTTTTGCGGCTGCAATCGCGTAATCACACGGGCCGGGATCTCCAGGGCCATTTGAGAAAAATACGCCATCTGGGTTCATAGCCAGAACATCAACAGCACTCGTTTGTGCTGGTACTACTGTTAATTGGCAGCCGCGCTCGGTAAGCATGCGCAAAATATTGCGCTTTACACCAAAGTCATAAGCCACAACCCTCTTAACTGGCTTGCTTGTATCCAAGGTTTTGTAGGCTGGCTTATCTGCGGACCCATGCAATTCCCACTCAGCTTCGCGCCACTCATAAGGGGTCTTGGTCGTAACGACCTTGGCCAGATCTAAACCCGCCATGCCAAAGAAGGATTTAGCTAGCTCCAAGGCTTTTTTACCAAGGGTCTCAATGTCATCGCCCTGCTTACCAGCAACAACTGCACCAGATTGAGCGCCTTTATCGCGGAGGATACGGGTCAGTTTGCGAGTATCGATGCCGGATATGCCCACCACGCCAGCTTTAGACAAATAGTCTTCAAGGGTCGCCTCAGAGCGGAAGTTTGATACGCGGCGCGGAAGATCCTTTACTACCAGACCGGCCGCATGGATTTGTGCGGATTCAGCGTCTTGAGCATTCACGCCGACGTTACCAATATGGGGATAGGTCAAGGTGACAATTTGGCGGGAATAGCTTGGGTCGGTAATAATCTCCTGATAGCCAGTCAGCGCGGTATTAAAAACGACTTCGCCGGCAGTTTCGCCAGGGGCGCCAATACTAAAACCCGAGAATATAGTGCCATCGGCTAGAGCCAATACAGCAGGAGGAAAAGAAGGAAGCAAGGATGACAAAACATCTCCAGTCCCTGCTCTATCCGACGCTCAAAACCCTCAAAAAGACTAACCCGAGGCTATTTGTGCGGGAGGTGAGTGTCTTTAAGCGCTAGGGTATTTATTAAGTTTCGAATAGGCAAATGATACCTGATTTGCGTCCTAAACCCTTGAATCCCCAGCCGATTGGGCTCCGGTGGTAATTGACTCCCCCAACCCGAGGGCTGAGGGAGTCAATTTGACAATTTAAGACTTAGCGCTTTGCTCAATAACGCTCTTGATTTGAGCTAAAACGGTTTGATCTTCCATGGTGCTGATGTCACCAGGATCGCGCCCTTCGGCAACCGCCTGTAAAGAGCGACGTACGATCTTGCCTGAACGGGTTTTAGGCAAAGCCGTCACGATATATACGCGACCTGGACGCGCAATGGCGCCCAAGGTGTTATCTACCGTCTTCATACATTCAGCTTCTAAATTGACTGCATTAGAGGCATTCTTCGGAATTACAAAGGCAATAGCAGCCTGACCCTTGAGTTTATCCTCAATGCCCACCACCGCTACTTCAGAGACATTCGGATGACTGGAGATGCTCTCTTCAATTTCACGGGTGCCTAAGCGGTGACCCGCTACGTTAATCACATCATCGGTACGCCCCAAGATAAAGAAATAACCGTCTTTATCCTTAATGCCCCAGTCAAAAGTGGAGTAAATAGTTCTGCCGGGAATAGTCTCCCAGTAGGTGCTGATAAAACGCTTGTCATCGCCCCAAACCGTTTGCATACAACCTGGGGGTAATGGACCTTCGATTGCGATAACGCCCTTCTGATCTGGACCAAGCTCCTCCGTGGTTGCGTCATCCAAGAGCTTCATGTTGTAACCAAATGAAGGTACGCCTGGCGATCCAAACTTATGTGGCATCACTTCGACGCCGCGTTGGATAGCGAGCATTGGCCAACCCGTTTCAGTCTGCCAGTAGTTATCAACAATCGGTTTCTTGATTGCATCGTGAATCCAGCTTGCGGTGGGCTCATCCAAAGGCTCACCGGCCAAGAACAAGGCGCGCAGGCTTGAAAGATCGTACTTCGTTAAGAAGGCTGGATCTTGCTTTTTAAGAACACGCACTGCAGTAGGCGCAGAGAACATAACTGAAACTTTGTATTTCTCAACTAGCTGCCACCAAATTCCCGCATCTGGACGCAAAGGCGTACCTTCATACATGATGGTTGCCATGCCGTTCAATAATGGCCCATAAATGATGTAGCTATGACCAACCACCCAACCAATATCTGAAGTGGTGAACATTGTTTCGCCAGCTTTGCCACAGAAAATATGGTTCATCGTAGACATCAACGCTACGGCATATCCGCCAGTATCCCGCTGTACGCCTTTAGGTTTTCCAGTGGTTCCAGAGGTATACAGAATGTAAGAAGGGTGCGTAGCATCAACCCATTCGACGGGAACCATGTCATTCAAGTGTTTTTGACGCTCGCTTGCATAATCCAGATCACGACCCGCAACCGTCGTGAACTCAGTTAAACCACGATTTACAATCAAGACCTTTTCTGGCTTGTATTCAGCCAAGGTAATCGCTTCATCCAATAGAGGCTTATAAGGTACGGCTTTGCCGCCTCGGGCACCCGCTTCAGCAGTCACAATCATTTTAGGCTTGGCATCATCAATGCGCGATGCCAAGCTATGCGAAGCAAAGCCACCGAATACAACAGAGTGAATTGCGCCGATACGAGCACATGCAAGCATCGCAAAACAAGCTTCAGCAATCATCGGCATATAAATTAAAACGCGATCGCCTTTTTTAACGCCGTTAGCTTTATAGATTGCAGCCATACGATTTACTTCTTCGTATAAGCCTGCAAATGTGTAAGTCTTCTCTTGGTTGGTTTCCGTAGAAACGGCAACCAGAGCAATTTGATCAGGACGATCTTTGAGATGCCGATCAACGGCGTTGTAACAAAGATTGGTTAGACCACCCTCGAACCACTTCGCAAAAGGAGGCTTGTCATAACTCAACACTTTATCGAATGGCTTTTCCCAATGAATTAACTTTGCCTGCTCTCCCCAAAAGCCATTGGGATCTTTAATGGAGCGTTCGTGTTCTGACTTATAGGACATGATCAACCTAAATAATGAAGTAAAAGTTACTGGATTTTGCCGACCCCTTTACTGGTAGAGGTCTTAACAGGATCATTTTTCGCAGATTTTGCAAGCCCTGTCGATGCGGATTTATGCTGAGATGCAACATTTTTTGCAGAAGAATTACCCTTAGTCCCAGAATTTGCGGTCTTCACAGGGGTGCATTTAGCCCCTTTTTTGCATTTTTTAGAGGGTGGAGCGGGCGGGGGTGGCTTTTCCAGACTCAGGCTAGCATTATCAGCAAGAGCCACTGAAATGTCACCCGGCCTACGACTGGTCTTGGGAATAATAACCGTCGAACCCGCCCGAACCCGCATCCCCTTCGGAATATCATTAATGCTTCTCAGGGTTTCAGCATCAACCCCGAGGGTTTTGGCGGTTTGATCGACCATTTCAGTCTTAGCCACCTGCACTGCAGTCCAAGATGAAAGCGGCTTGGTGTATTTCTTTAGATTCTCCTGAAATACTTCTGCGTGACCAAATGGCAACAAGATTTGTTGGTTGGCGGCAGCCAGAATCATCGGCTTATTAAATGAAGGATTCAGTACTTGAAATTCTTCCGGGGGTATCTCTGCCAACTTCGTCACCAAAGCAACGTCAATATCATTATTCACATCGATTGCCACAAAGTATGGGTGATTCTCTAAATCCGGCAAAACAATGCCGTAAGCACTTGGATCCAAAACGATCTGTCGGTATGCCATCAGCTTAGGAACGTAGTTACGAGTTTCAGTTGGCAATTGCAGGCTCTCATAATCCGTTGGCAAGCCTGCGGCAAGATTTTTCTTCTGAGCCTTAGCGACATTGCCGGCACCCCAGTTGTACGCAGCTAAAGCAAGCTCCCAGCTGCCGAACTGGTTATTCAGACGTTGCAGGTAGTCAAGCGCTGCATCGGTAGACTGCAGAACATCGCGACGCTCATCCCTAAAGACGTTCTGCTTTAACTGAAAATCTTTGCCGGTTGCAGGCATAAATTGCCATATACCCATTGCCTTTGCGCCCGACTTAGCCTGGGGATTAAAGGCGCTCTCCACAAATGGCAGCAAAGCAATTTCTGTTGGCATATTGCGGGCGTTCACCTCTTGCACGATATAAAAAAGGTAGCGCGAGGAACGCGTCATTGAACGGTTTACATAGTCAGGGCGAGCACTCAACCAACGCGCCTGATCGATCTCCAGCGGAGAGTTCATAGGCTCCATCTGAAAACCATCACGAATCCGAATCCACAAATTGCTGGATGGAGCATAGACCTTACTGACCGATTGATTATTTAAGTTGACTCGTGGCGCCCTGCTAGCGCGTGGGTTGCTTTTGGTCGCGGTATCAGACGACCAATCACCCGTACTGGCGCAACCAGACAACACAGCAATCATGCAGATTGCCGCATATCTCCACAACATCAGAAGCGATCTTTCCACGCACGGATAACCGCTAATACATGCGCGGAGCTTGGCAAGGAAGTCTCACCAGAAACACTTAAGGCGGATTGAATAACTTCCTTAGCATCGCAACGCATAAATGGATTAACCTGCAACTCTTGACCAATAGTTGTAGGTACAGTTGGGAGACATTTATCACGCAGCTCTTGTGCACGCTTAGACCACGAAATGAGATTGGCGTTATTAGGCTCAACCGCCAAAGCAAAGCGAATATTCGATAAGGTGTACTCGTGCGCGCAATACACCAAGGTATTTTTTGGCAAAGCTGCAAATTTAGCCAAAGACTCACTCATTTGGGTTGGTGTACCCTCAAACAAGCGCCCACACCCAGATGCAAATAAAGTATCACCACAGAACAGCATCGGCTCTACAACATTGGCTTGCATATTGGCAAAGTACGCCACATGACTAAGCGTATGACCCGGAACTTCCAGCACTTTAAGACTAATTCGTGGAGCGACAATTTCTAATACATCACCCTCCATGACGCCCTGAGTACGTCCAGGAATATCGGTAGTGGCTGGGCCATATACTGGAATCGCTGAATTCAAGGATCCCAAGATTTGCAATATTCCACCGGTATGATCGGTGTGATGGTGGGTAACCAAAATCCCCGTCAGGATTAATTTTTGCTCTTGCAAGTAACGCAATACCGGGACTGCATCACCTGGATCAACGACAAGCGCGGATTCTCCATCATGGATGCACCAGATGTAGTTGTCATCAAAGACCGGTATGGGCCAAACTTGCAATAAAGTATTCTTCACCATAGACCGATGATACCAACCCTACCTCACCCCTCTCAGTCGCCAGCACCACCATGGAGCTCATGGGAGAAATGGCTGCAGTCTCCGCCAGGAAGATATGTTCTCGCCTGGGAGCAAAAATGCTTTAACCAAATCGTGGCAGATGTCTTTGGTTTCTATGCCGTACAAGTTGGTATGCCCCAAATGAATGCGCTCGCTGAAAATCGCATGCCCTTACAAGCCCTTTTGCTGCAATCTAACGACAGCCTCGCACAGGCAGCCCACTTTCATTGGCACCCCATAGTAGGCAATCCCAGTGAATTACCCTTCGCCAGCGAGAGCATTGATTTATTGGTGCTTCCACATGCCTTAGAATTTGCCGCCGACCCTCACCAAATTCTGCGTGAAGCTGAACGGGTTCTTCGCCCAGAAGGCAGGCTGGTCATCTCGGGTTTTAATCCCGCAAGTCTTTGGGGTGCACGCCAATACCTTAGCCGCTTAATCGGCAGCCCCTACCTACCTCGGGATGGTCAATTTATTAGCCTTATTAGACTCAAAGACTGGTTGCAACTACTGAATTTCGCTCTCGATCGTGGTCACTTCGGCTGCTACAAACTCCCACTTCAAAGCCAGTCCGGCATGAATCGAATGGGTTATCTGGAGCCTATGGGTAACCGCTGGTGGCCTATTTTCGGGGCAGTTTTTCTAGTATCAGCCATTAAGCGCCAACAAGGCATTCGCCTTATAGGCCAAACTCAAGCAAAACGCATTCCCGCCATTCCACAACTCAGTCCAGCCGCTGAACGCAATAAACTGAAGCAAACCCAAGACTGAACACGATATGCCCCATACGAAACAACTCCCTCACATCATCATCTATACCGATGGAGCCTGCAAAGGTAATCCTGGTCCCGGGGGTTGGGGCGCAGTGTTGCGCTCAGGTGCACATGAGAAACATATTCATGGAGGAGAAAAGCTCACCACGAATAACCGCATGGAAATTAGCGCTGTTATTCATGCGCTCAGAGCACTCAAGCAAACCAGCTCTGTCGAGCTGTGGACTGATTCCCAGTACGTCCAAAAAGGTGTTACTGAATGGCTTGAAGGATGGAAGAAACGGGGGTGGAAAACTGCTAGCAAAGATCCCGTTAAAAACGCTGATTTATGGCAAGAATTGGATGCCCTTCTTCCTGACCACAAGATATCGTGGCACTGGGTACGCGGTCATAACGGCCACCCCGGAAACGAGCTAGCAGACATGCTAGCAAACCGTGGCGTGGAAGAGTTTCTCGCCTAGGGGTTCTGAGCCCGTTTTTAGCAGGCTTATGAGAGAATGTGCGGATAGGAAAACCTGCTGCGCATATCCCCAAATCCATATAAATTAAAGAAAAAATTCGAGACCGTGTCAAAAATTGAAACTTTAGCCAACGAGCTATTAAGCAAGTTATTAACACTGAAAAACTGGGGCTTAGCCAAGCTTTGCACCTTATGGAAAAAGTACTCGCCCCAGCTATGTGCCCTGTGGGAAAAATGTCTTACCGAACTAAAGCAATTGAATCCCGCCAAAACGAAGGCCTTCACCCTTAAATACAAATGGCGCATTCTTGCGGTCATCATTGCGCTGTATGCCATTTCCAAGACGTATGACCATTTCTTCCCCGCCAGCGATAAGGTTGGAGGCCCCATCACCGTTACAACCTACGTAGTTGAGAAAAAAGATGTTCCACTGATTCTTGAGGCGACAGGCACCATCGTCTCTAACAATATTGTTGACATTCGCCCGATGATCACCAATACCGTCAGCAAGATCTTAGTAAAAGACGGTCAAGAAGTTAAGGCCGGGGACTTGCTCTTTATTCTCGATGATCGTAACGACAAAGCAAATTACGAGAGACTCAAAGCTCTTGGTGATGACGCCCAGAGTCAATACCTCCGAGCTAAAGAATTAGTTGCCAAAAACTTTATTTCAAAAGCAGGTCTAGAAACCTCCTACGCCAATGCCAAGTCTGCCATTGCGGCAGCTAAGGCAGCTGAAGCCCAACTCTCCTTCGATTACATCCGATCTCCAATTGATGGGCGCGCTGGGATTGTGAACGTCTTCCCAGGCTCACTAGTACAAGCGAGCAACGTGGTCTCAACTGCCACCAGCTCCACCGCCACATCCAGTGTTGGCGCAATGGTCACCATCACCCAGTTAAACCCAATTAATGTCCAATTTGTCATTCCCGAAAAAGACATTCCCACCCTTCTGGATAATCAACTCGATGGCGACCCTATTGCAGTCCAAGTAACTGTAGGCGATACAGCGCAAAAAACATATGACGGTAAAGTAACTGTTATTGATAACCAAGTTGACCCCTCGATTGCAGCCGTTCGCGTTAAAGCGCAAATACCGAATGACACAATGACCCTACTCCCAGGTCAATTTGCTCGCGTCTCACTGATTGCGAAAACCTTAAAAGATGCCATTACAGTCCCTTCGCAAGCGGTGATCATGAGCCCGCGAGGAAAGGTAATCTACATCGTCGACAAGGATGACAAAGCAGTCTCTAAAACAGTCAAAGTACTTTATGACTATCAAGGTCAATCCGTAGTTGAAGGAATTGACGCTGGCGACAGAGTGGTTGTGGAGGGCAAACAAAATCTGCGCCCTGGTGGCAAGATACGCGAGGCAAAACCAATCACTCCAGCCCAGAATTAAAACAAGTTAATTAGAGACTATATGAATATCTCCGAATTATGCATTCGGCGCCCAGTGATGACGGTGCTGCTTTCCGTGGCAACTGTCATTGCAGGCGCTGTCGCCTATCTTAAGATTCCTGTAGCAGCTCTTCCTAGCTTTAACTCCCCCGTCATCTCGGTTAGCGGAAGCTTGCCAGGTGCCTCACCTGAAAATATGGCGGCTTCTGTTGCGCTTCCACTGGAAAAAGAATTTTCAACCATTGATGGCATCACAGTTATTAGCTCAAGCAACTTCTTGGGTACGACCAACATTACCCTCGAATTCAATAACGATAGAGACATTGATAAAGCTGCGGTTGACGTTCAGGCGGCTATGTTGCGAGCCCAAAAACGCTTGCCGATCGAAATGACCATTCCTCCGTCATATCGAAAAATTAATCCGGCGGATACGCCGGTATTGGTAGTGAGGATGAGTTCGCCTTCGGTGAACTTGGCCGACCTCAATGACTTTGCAGAAAATCTACTCTCACCAAATCTTTCCACCATTAGTGGCGTTGCGCAAGTCTTGGTCTATGGCGCAAAGAGGTACGCAGTTCGCGTTCGCGCCCACCCAGATGCTCTTGCTAACCGCAATCTCACCATGGACGATCTTGCAACGGCCATTAATAAAGCCAACGCCAATAGTCCAGTTGGCGTATTGGATGGTCCGCGTCAATCTATTACGATCTATGCAAATGCCCAATTAGTTAAGCCTGAAGAGTTTGCCAATCTTGTTATTAGTCAAAAGAATGGTTTGCCTATTTACCTTAAAGACGTGGCTGAGGTCACTCAAAGCTATGAGGATGTCAAAACTTGGGCCACGGCTGGAGGTGAACGCTCAATTGCAATCGCTATTCTGCGTCAGCCAAGCGCAAATACTGTTGAAGTGGTCAATGCCGTAAAAGCCCTAATTCCTCAATTGCAAAAGCAGATGCCTGCCTCTATTAAATTGCAGTTGCTTAATGATCGTTCGCTATCCATCATCGAAGCGATTCATGACGTTAACTTAACGCTAGCTTTAACTGTATTACTAGTTGTATTGGTTATCTTCCTTTTCTTAAAACATGTTTCGGCAACTGTTATCCCATCCATTAGTTTGCCAATTTCACTGATTGGGGCATTCTTCCTTCTGTACTTCCTGGGTTACAGCCTAGATAATATTTCCCTGCTAGGCATCACTCTAGCAGTAGGTCTGGTGGTTGATGATGCAATCGTCGTACTTGAAAATATTATGCGTTATGTTGAAGAAGGCATGGATCCACTCAAGGCATCTCTCAAAGGCAGCAAAGAGGTTGGCTTCACGATTATTTCCATCTCCATCTCGTTAGTGGCAGTATTCATCCCCCTGTTCTTTATGGCAGGTCCGATTGGCCTCCTTTTTAGAGAATTTGCAGTAGTAGTGTCTCTCTCGATCTTAGTATCGGCACTTGTTTCATTAACTGTCGTGCCAATGTTATGCAGTCGCTTTCTACCCAAACCAGGGCAGCATGCTAAAGAATATGAAATCAATAAAAAGTTTGATCGCTTCTTCGATTGGATGCTCAAGACTTACATTCGCTATCTGGATTTAGCACTCAAAAATCGTAAAAAAGTTCTCATGGGTGCCTTTACAACCTTTGCGGCTACCGTAATTCTGTTTATCTATAGCCCAAAAGGCTTCTTCCCCGAAGAGGATATTGGGCAAATATTGGCAACTACTGAGGCCTCTGAAGATATCTCTTTTAAGGCAATGCTGGCATTACAAGATCAAGCCGCTGCCTTAGTCAACTCCGACCCCAACGTTGATAGCTCAATTTCCGTGATTGGCGGTGGTGCAAGCTCGGGAACCAATACAGGCCGCATCTTCATTATTTTGAAAGACAAATCTGATCGTCAGAAAATGTCCAAAGTAATGGAAGGTTTGCGCTCTCGATTCAAGGAACTCCCAGGGCTCCAGGTTTATATGCGCCCTGTCCAGAACTTGCAACTTGGCGGCAAAAACAGCAAGAGTCGTTACCAATTCACCTTACAGAGTGTTGGCTTTGAAGGCGTCAATGAGTGGGCTGATAAGTTAATGCAAAAAATGCGTGCTGATCCAATCTTCCGTGACGTTACCAGCGACTCTCAACTCAAGGGCTTGAATGTCAAAATTGAAATTAATCGCGAGAAGGCTGCAAACGCTGGAGTAACGATTGCCGATATCCGCACTGCCCTCTATGACTCTTATGGAGAGCGCCAAGTATCGACAATTTATACGCCGGTCAACACTTACTACGCGATCCTTGAGACGGCCGAAGAGGATCGTCAATACGAAACTGATTTAAACAAAGTCTTTGTACGCGGTCGCGCTACGGATAAATTAGTTCCACTATCGAGTGTTGCCAGCTTTGTGCGCACGGTAGGACCGACGGCGGTAAATCATCAAGGGCAAATTCCAGCGGTAACATTATCGTTTAACTTAGCGCCTGATGTTTTCTTGGGTGACGCCACCAAAAAAATAGAATCTTACACTCGAGAAATTAGCCTACCTCCGTCAATCATCACAAGTTATGGTGGTGATGCCGCAGTCTTTAAGAGCAATCAATCTGGGCAGTTAATTTTAATCCTCTCAGCACTCGGCGTAATTTACATTTTGCTGGGGGTTTTGTACGAGAGTTACATTCATCCTCTGACTATTTTCGCCGGCTTACCCTCGGCTGCAATTGGCGCTCTTCTTGCCCTACGCATCTTCGGCTTTGAATTAACTATCATTGCATCAATTGGCATCCTACTCTTGATCGGCATCGTTAAGAAAAATGCGATTTTGATGATCGACTTTGCCTTAGATGCACAACGCAACCAAGGAATGACTCCTGAGAAAGCAATTCGAGAAGCTTGCATCTTACGCTTTCGCCCCATTATGATGACAACCTTTGCCGCATTGATGGGCGCATTGCCAATTGCATTCGGTATTGGTGCGGGCGCCGAATTACGTCAGCCACTCGGTATTAGCGTTGCTGGTGGTCTAATCTTTTCTCAGTTTGTAACACTGATTATTACCCCAATCATTTATCTTTATCTTGATAAATATGCGGGTACCGGTCCAATGGACATTCCCCAATCTGTTCTTGAGGGCACCTAATGCGCCAAGTCATTCTCGATACTGAAACTACCGGATTAAATCCAGCTACCGGCGATCGCATTATTGAGATTGGTTGCGTGGAGATGATTGGGCGTCGCCTCACCAATCGGACTTTCCATTACTACATCAATCCTGAGCGTGATATCGATGCAGGTGCGTTTGCGGTACACGGTCTATCTCGTGAATTCCTATCGGACAAACCAATCTTTGCCAATATCGTTGAGGAACTGATTGAGTTTGTCGATGGCGCTGAAGTTGTCATTCACAACGCCCCATTCGATTTAGGCTTTTTGGATAATGAATTCACGCTACTCAAGCGCCCACCTTTCAGGAGTCTGGCAGCCAAGATCATCGACACCCTACTCGATGCACGTCAGATGTTTCCAGGTAAGCGCAATTCATTAGATGCGCTATGTGATCGCTTCTCTATCAGCAATAAACACAGAACATTGCATGGCGCTCTATTGGATGCTCAACTGTTAGCAGAAGTCTATTTATCGATGACGCGCGGTCAAGAAGACCTCACAATTGATTTGGTTGACTATGCCGTGAATACAGACTCTACAGGACACAATAAAGCACTGCCAAGCAATCTCAAACTCTTAAAAGCCAGCCCCGAAGAATGTGAAATTCATGAAAGGGTTTTGGCTGAGATTGGAAAGTCTAATAAGAGGGATCCCGTGTGGAGTCTGGTCACACAGCACGTTAGCTAAGGCGTTCTTGCAAAAGGCTTTCATATAAGCCCTCCAGATCCTTAACGTATTGCTTACTATTAAATAAGGGAGTTTGATAGCGATTGGCTTCCAATTTTTCTTTGATGCCCTTTAGGTGCTCGGGATGATTGGCTAGATCCAAAGCCCGAGATTTATATTCCTCTTGAGAATGCATAATCAACTCTGGCAAGCCCAATGCACTAACCTGACTTGCAGCCACTCTTCCTGCAAAGGTATGACCCAAGGTTGTCAGAACTGGTACACCAGCCCATAGAGCATCGGCCGCTGTTGCGTGAGCATTGTAGTTAAGGGTATCTAAAAACAGATCCGCTAAACGTAGGCGACTTAAGTGATCTACCCTAGCTGGCACACGAGTTGCAAAAACCAACCTGGCGGGATCGACTCCACGAACCTGGGCCTCTTTTTGAAGATTCTCCATTGCCTTAGGTGAGGTCTTGGAAAGCCATAAAACACTTCCGGGCACTTGCTTTAATAAATCCATCCAAATAGTAAAAATAAGGGGGTTGATTTTGTAGGCATTGTTAAAGCAGGCAAAGATAAAGCCAGCTTCTGGCAACCCTTGGCTGGCACGTGTTGGTATATTGCCAAATTGTCCTAGCGCAATGCTGGTGTCGACCGGGAAAAAAGAATGTGGCAAATAGACAATTTTTTCTGTGTAATGCCGATGATGCTCTGGGGGA
>Ga0364866_10140_pt1 | contig 51967 bp, 43 predicted proteins | sample ExccelAu500001D3_3_FD_206913 | JGI IMG/M metagenome (GOLD analysis project Ga0364866, IMG submission 206913) | Enriched cells from Trout Bog Lake Hypolimnion, Wisconsin, USA - BchlTB.Aug13.5000.01.D3 | ecosystem: Environmental > Aquatic > Freshwater > Lake > Hypolimnion/Profundal zone | place...
CTTTTGTGCTGGTGTCATGGCTATTTTCTCTGTAAAATGATGAATTATTGCACCTTTCTGTGGGAAAGGGTAGCAAATTTAAGTATGATATCGTTTATGATAGGGAATTGAAATTTTTTATGTCACGCTCAAAAAGCAGTAAGCAATGGTTACAAGCACATTTTTCAGATTACTATGTTAAAAAATCGCAAGCGGAAGGATATCGAAGCCGCGCGGTATATAAGCTTCAGGAAATTGATGAGAAAGAACAACTCTTGAAACCGGGTATCACCGTAGTTGATTTGGGTGCGGCACCTGGTGGTTGGGTACAGTATGCCAGTAAAAAGTTGCAGGGCAAGGGGAGCATCATTGCGATGGATATTTTGCCAATGGATCCCTTGCCGGGTGTAACGTTTATCCAAGGCGATTTTACGGAAGATGCCGTATTTGAAGCGTTATTGGCGCGTATACCCGAGCGCGGTGTAGACTTGTTATTGTCGGACATGGCCCCAAATATGAGTGGTATGCCTAGCGTAGATATTCCGCGTGCGATGGGGCTCGCTGAATTAGCCTTAGATTTTGCACAACATATTTTAAAGCCGAATGGAACGTTATTGATGAAGGTTTTTCAAGGAACCGGCTTTAATGAGTTGTTGCTGGCTGCGCGTGCTAACTTTCAGAAAGTATCTATTCGTAAGCCACAAGCTTCTCGACCACAATCGCGAGAAATGTATTTGTTGGCGAAGGGGTATCAGTTATAGTAAGTTAAGATCGTAAGTACAACGATTATCGTAAATAATAACGTGATTATTGGGGTCTCTATTTTGAACGACATGGTTAAGAACTTTATTCTCTGGTTGGTTATCGCAGCTGTTTTAGTGTCGGTGTTCACTAATTTCGGGCCTAGGCATGCGGCCACGGAAAAAATATCCTACAGCCAATTTTTACGTCAAGTCGATCAAGGTAAAATTAGTACCGTCACGATCGAGGAAAATAAAATTATTAAAGGTGTCACCAAAACCAATCAGCGTTTTGTGACGTATTTACCTATTCCTGACAGCGCTTTATTGGGACAATTACTCAAAAACAAAGTGGATGTCATTGGTCAAGAAAAGCCACAAGAAAGCTTCTTGTTACATCTATTTATCAATTGGTTCCCCATGATTTTAATTTTGGGCGTATGGTTTTTCTTGATGCGCCAAATGCAAGGCGGCGGGGGACGTGGTGCGATGTCATTTGGTCGATCGCGAGCGCGCTTGTTGGGCGAAGATCAGGTTAAAATTACGTTTGCCGATGTAGCTGGTGTTGATGAAGCAAAAGAAGAAGTCAAAGAATTGGTTGATTTTTTGCGTGATCCCGCTAAGTTCCAAAATTTAGGGGGTCGCATACCTCGAGGCGTATTGTTGGTTGGCTCGCCAGGTACCGGAAAAACTTTACTTGCAAAGGCAGTTGCAGGAGAAGCAAAAGTGCCTTTCTTCACGATTTCAGGTTCTGATTTTGTTGAAATGTTTGTCGGTGTGGGTGCTTCGCGGGTGCGTGATATGTTTGAGCAAGCGAAGCGGCAAGCTCCTTGTATTATTTTTATCGATGAAATCGATGCCGTGGGTCGTCATCGCGGTGCGGGGCTTGGCGGTGGTCACGATGAACGTGAGCAAACGTTAAATCAATTGTTGGTTGAAATGGATGGTTTCGAAGGTAATGAAGGGGTTATTGTGGTCGCGGCAACCAATCGTCCCGATGTACTTGATCCTGCTTTACTCAGGCCAGGTCGATTTGATCGTCAAGTGGTCGTTCCTTTACCTGATATTTTAGGTCGCGAACAAATTCTTCAAGTTCATCTTAAAAAACTTCCCTTGGATGTGGATGTTGAGGTGATGTCGATTGCGCGTGGAACCCCAGGGTTTTCAGGTGCTGACTTGGCAAATTTGGTTAATGAAGCTGCTTTATTTGCTGCACGTAGTAATAAACATAAAGTGGGCATGCTTGAGTTAGATAGTGCGAAAGATAAAATCATGATGGGTGCGGAACGTCGCTCCATGGTGATGGATGATACAGAGAAAGAATTAACAGCTTATCATGAAGCGGGTCATGCGATCGTTGGATTGTCTGTCCCCGACCATGATCCTGTTTATAAAGTCACGATTATTCCTCGTGGTCGTGCATTGGGCGTGACGATGTTTTTACCAGAACGTGACCGTTATAGTCATAGTCGTCGCCGTTTGGAAAGCCAATTATCAAGCCTTTTTGGAGGCCGGATCGCTGAAGAGCTTATTTTTGGTGAGGATAGTGTGACGACTGGCGCATCAAACGACATTATGCGCGCAACCGAAATGGCGCGAAAAATGGTAACGAGTTGGGGCTTATCCTCATTAGGACCATTGACCTTTGGTGAGGAAGAGGCGGGCGAGGTTTTCCTAGGGCGTTCAGTGAATCAACGTAATGAAGTCTCTGATAAAACTGCAGAGGCTATCGATGCGGAAGTTCGAAGTATTATTGATCGTAATTATGCTCGAGCAAAAGAGATATTGGTCGCTAATATTGATACCTTACATTTGATGGCTAAATCTCTCATCAAATATGAAACGATTGACAGTCCTCAAATTCAAGAAATTATGTCAGGCAATGATCCAACGCCACCTGTAGGCTGGGTGTCAGGTGGTCATAAACCGAAGAAACCTGCTCAAACTGAGGATTCCCCTACAAAATCGGACAAAGAAGGGGGCATGTTAAAGGATATTGAAGAAAAGGGAATTGATGGGGTTTGATCTCGACTACCTATGCTTGTTGGGCCAAGGCCCAACCTACAAAAATATAATAGCCACCCTGCGCGATCTAGAGAGCTTCTGCATTGCATCCATCTGAATTTAATACATTTATTAACTCGTTCCAAGCACGTGACCTTTCATCGACATTTCACCGCCCTTTGGTCATGGGCATTCTGAATTGTACCCCTGACTCATTTTCTGATGGGGGACGCTATTTAGATCGATCAACTGCGTTGGCTCAAGTTCATCGTATGGTTGCTGCTGGGGCTGACTTAATTGATATTGGCGGAGAGTCCTCCAAACCAGGTGCAAAGCCAGTTAGTGAAGCAGAAGAACTTCAGCGGGTTGTTCCGCTTATTGAGGCCATTCGACGTGAGCTAGAGATATGCATCTCTGTCGATACAACGAAGCCTGCGGTGATGCGCGCTGCTGTGGCGGTCGGGGCGTCGATGATTAATGATGTTTCGGCATTGCGATCAGAAGAATCATTGCAGGCGGTGGTTGATTTGGCTGTGCCAGTTTGCTTAATGCATATGCAAGGCACCCCGCAAACGATGCAACAATCCCCTCATTACCCAAAAGGTATCATGCATGCGTTAGACCTTTTTTTTAGTGAGCTGATTGCACGTTGCGAAGCGGCTGGGATCCCCCGCTTTCATCTTCTTTTGGATCCAGGGTTTGCGTTTGGTAAGACGGTCGGCCATAATCTATTGATTTTGAAGCAGCTATCAGCACTTCATCGGTACCATTTACCTATTATGTTGGGTGTTTCACGTAAAAGTACCTTAGGTTTAGTACTCAATAAGCCGGTGGATGAGCGATTGATTGCAGGGATTGCCGTGGCGGTCCAAGCGAGCTTAAATGGCGTTGCGATCATTCGTACACATGATGTGGACGAAACAATACAAGCAATAAGCATGATTGACGCAATAATGAATGCGGTTGAGGGGAGCAGTGTTGAATGAAAGATAGAAAATATTTCGGAACCGATGGTATTCGTGGTCAGGTTGGATTATCAAATGTTAACCCTGAATTTTTCTTGAAATTAGGTTGGGCGATTGGCCGCGTATTAGCCAATGGTGAGCGAAAAAAAGTAATTATTGGTAAAGATACGCGCGTCTCAGGGTATATGCTGGAGTCAGCGCTGGAAGCAGGTTTGTCTGCAGCAGGGGTTGATGTGGGGTTGCTTGGCCCAATGCCAACACCTGCTATTGCCTATTTGACTCAAACGTTGCGGGCGAATGCGGGTCTTGTTATCAGTGCCTCTCATAATTTATACGAAGACAATGGCATTAAGTTTTTTTCTGCAGAAGGCACTAAATTACCGGATAATTTAGAGTTAGCTATTGAAGCAGAGCTAGAAAAGCCATTACAGACAGTTTCATCGGCCCAATTAGGAAAAGCAAGGCGGATTTCAGACGCCCCGGGTCGCTACATCGAATTTTGTAAGTCCACTATCCCTTCTTTATCTCGATTAGATGGATTAAAATTGGTTGTCGATTGCGCGAATGGCGCCACATATCATGTCGCTCCTAATGTTTTTAGAGAGTTGGGCGCAGATGTAATTGCGATTGGCGATAAACCGGACGGTTTTAATATCAACCAAGATTCTGGCTCAACCGCACCTAGTCGGTTACAAAAAGAGGTTGTTCGCTCTGGCGCTGATTTAGGTATTGCTTTTGATGGTGATGGTGATCGACTTTTGATGGTTGATTCTGCGGGAGAAATTATTGATGGGGATCAGATTCTTTATGTGATAGCGCTGGATAGGCTTAATCGAGGGCAATTACATGGTGGTGTAGTAGGAACATTGATGAGCAATTATGGCCTTGAGCATGCAATGGCTGAATTGGATATACCTTTTATTCGGACTAGTGTCGGTGACCGTTACGTCCTCGAAGCATTGAAAGAAAACAATTGGAAAATTGGTGGAGAACCTTCCGGCCATCTGGTTTGTTTGGATAAAACAACCACAGGTGATGGTATTGTTTCAGCACTGCAAGTCCTTATTTGTATGATTAAACAAAACAAAACGATTCAAGAATTAACCGCGGGGATGACCTTGGTCCCCCAAACTTTATTGAATATTAAAACCAAGCAAGCTGATGTCATATTGAAACACCCGCGAGTGGTTGATTTAGTGAAGCACATGACGTTAAATTTGAAAGATCAAGGCCGTGTCTTGTTACGTGCATCAGGAACTGAACCTATATTGCGTGTCATGGTAGAGGCATATGACGCCAATAAAGTTTCGCAAAGTATTGAAGCACTCCGTGAAGTAATTGATGCGGTAGATAAGGGCTGCTAATGGTGTTTTGGGTGACAGTCTAGTTTGAGATCATTAAAATAAATTGACGAGTTACCCCTATTTAATCTAAGGTAAGACTAGGGTGTATTGACAATCTAGCGGATATCAATACACCCTAGGGCCGCTGATAATTTAGGTAGGTTGGGCCATGGCCCAACCTACGCTGTTTTGAATACCAGGATAACCATCACCTCATAGGATAGGAAATATGATTAGACGCTGCGTTTTCATGTGTTGCTGCTTATGCCTAAGTAGTTGTCACCAATCTTGGCCGGTCTTTTCAGAATTTTTCAAGTCATCACCAACCCCTAAGGCTGTGCCCTTAAAAGCTGCAGCGCATCCGATTACTCAAACGCGTACTTTTCGAAATTTTTCGCAGGTCATCGTGAAGGGGCCGATTAATGTTAATCTACATACTGGATCAAGACGCTCGCAGGTTGTATTACATGGCGCCGCAGAAGATTTAACACAAGTATCTACACGGTTGAAATATAATACGCTCGATGTTCAAGTGGGTGAAGGCTATCCCCATTATGGCGCTTTGACAATTGACATTTATACTCCTCGTTTAAACGCTTTTACATTTGATGGCGTTGGTGTCATAAAAGGGATCGGTATTACAACACAATATCTTGATTTATCGATTACTAACACCGAATCAGCTACTTTTTCAGGTAAAATCAATTTACATCGTCTTGCCGTATATGGACCTGGAATTGTTCGAATTAGTGATGTAACGGGACAGAATATACAAGTCATTATGGTCGGAAATCCCAAAATTCAAATAATCGGAATGATGAATTTTGGTCTATTGGATTTACGTGGCGATGGGTTTTTTAGCGCCTATTGGGTGAAAAGCGATCGATTGGTTGTTAAAGAGCATGGAAATGTACATTTGCAATTGGCCGGTGTCGCCAAGGTACTCGAGGTCACTCTTTGGGATCATGCTGATTTTAATGGACGTTATTTAAGAGCATATCGAGCCTTTGTCAAAACGCATGGTCATTCAACAGCCAAAATCAGCGCGGTGCGTCGTCAACATACCTTAGCTTCAGATGCGAGTGATATTTATTATTATAATTTGCCTGAGATGAAAACAGATTTTATGGCTTTTAATGGTTCAGTGTTGGATATGCGAGATTGGAACTTGTATTATGAACAGGAATATACCCGCTATAATGAGCAATATTAGCGAATTGTATACACACGCCTACACTACTTGGAATGTTGATGCATGCATTTCAGAATAACATCAACATCGCCGTCTAATGGCAGCACATGCGCCGAATGTTTTAGCCAATGAATATGAACATTGGGCGCTGACTTAAATCTTGCTTCAACCTTCTTAGAATCAATTACGTTATCATATACGCCAAGGAACAAATCAGTTGGACAAGTCGGGGTGACCCAAGGATAGGATTGGATCAGCGTTAATATTTCAATAATTGCTGTTAATGGGAGTTGCCGATAAGCAATCTCACAATATTGTTTTGTAAAAATGTTGCCTGCTTTGGCTCGGATATAGCAAAAACCTAATTTATTCAAAAAGCTAACAAAAGGCAAGAGGATAGGAATAGAGCGCTTCAGATCGAATGCGGGAGCAAGTAGGTATAAATGATTAATCGTAAATTTTTGGCTCAAGTACCCCGCCAGCAAGCCACCCAAGGATAATCCTAATACATCAACAGTTTCGTATTCCGTTGATAGTTGTTTGAATTCATTTTCAACATAGCTTAACCATTCATTTGCTTTAATCGATGAAAAATGATGTGGTGTTTTGCCATGTCCCGGCAGGGTAGGGGCAATGATGGCATTGTAGTGTGATAAATGAGGTAAAAGATTTCGGAATACTGCGGGTGTGGATGAAAAACCATGGAGCATTAATAGGGCCTTTTTCTTGCCGGCATGATGGTGTGCATAACCTGCAACAAATTGGTTCTCTTCTGCACTGATTGTTTTTATGGGCTTGCCTTGATAGATACAGCGAAGATCACTTGTTGTCATTATATTCTATAAAAAAGAAGGTAGTTATTTGAAAGTGTACCTTGTTCCAAGCCAATTGTAACGTGTGCAAATCATATGCCGCGAGTGTATTATTTTGAGCACTGAAACGTAGCATACGTGGTGTATTTGAATATCGGAGAACCGAAAATCAGTCTGTTTTGGCCAAGATAGTAGAATTGTAAACACACCCTATTAATGTGCTATATTAAATACATAGTCGTAACCGCTTGCCTCTACCCGTAATACTAACATCCCGCGGCTTGTCCACGGGACATTAGAACAGGGGGCCAGCGTGTTACAACGAGTCTTTCAATTTGAGGGGATTTATAATGGCTGGTGGTCCTGGAGCCGGTGCTCCTACTGATGATATAGATGATAAAAGCGCTGACTCTTCTGCCGCACCAAGTAGTCCTGTTCCTTCCCCTTCGAGTGGTGGTGGAAATAAGTCTTCGAAAAAAGCAACAGAGGCTGAAGAAAACTTGGGGGTAGGCTCATCTGCTGACCAAGATGATGACGATAAAAAGGACGATCAAGATTTGGGTGATCTTAATGAGCTCTCAGCAGCGAATGATACGACGTCACCAACCGATCCGAGTGCGGATGACGACGTAACGCCAGAGTTGCCTATTCCTAGTGGCGGCGGATCTTCTAGCAAAGATGATGAGCTTACCAGCGAAAAGGATCTTGGTATCAGCCCTAGCGGCCCAAGTTAGGACGTTAGTTTATGAGGTAAGCTTTCTGCTCTACCTGCTGGGGTGATGACCATGTAATTGAGTTTGCGCTGCAATTCACTGATTGAATCTGCCCCGGCATAGGTTAATCCCGATCTTAAACCACCAATGATATCTGCAATGATTGCATCTTGATCTTCACGGAAGGGCACCTCGGTCATGACGCCTTCAGCAGTTTTCCATTCAGTCATTTGACCTAAGAAGTCCTCTTGTGCTTCACGGGAGGCCATACCTCGATATTGTTTGACAATACGGCCATCTGGCTTCGTGATGGTTTCGCCAGGTGTGGGCTCCGTACCGGCTAACATTCCCCCAATCATGACAAAATCAGCTCCAAAGGCGAGCGCCTTGACAATATCGCCTGCTGTTCTGATTCCGCCATCAGCAATAATGGAGCGGTCACTTCGGGCACAATCTTGTATACAGGTTAGCATTGGGACGCCAAACCCAGTTTTGATTCGAGTGGTACAAACAGAGCCACCACCAATACCTGCTTTGATAATATCAGCACCGCAAGAAGCCAAGTAATCAGCGCCAGCGTAGGTTGCCACATTCCCGGCCATAATGCAGCGATCGGCTAGAATTTGTCGAAGTGTTTTTAATGTCTTTCCGACATATTTAGCGTGGGCATGAGCGACATCGATACAAAAATATTCTGCACCAGCATCTCGTAAGGCTTCTGCGCGTTGTAATTCCACTTCAGTACAGCCCACAGAAACAAATACAGAGCCCTTACAACGCTTGAATTCGGCAATATTGTCTTCGACACTCAGAAATCGATGTAAAACACCGATACCGCCCTTGCTATGCATAAAATTAGCCATGCCACTTTCAGTAATGGTATCCATGTTGGAGCTCATCACGGGAAGGTCGAGATTTAGCTTCCCGAGTCGATCAGAAATACTGATATCTACAATTCGACGAGATTCGTGGTGATTGTAAGCTGGAATGAGTAAAACATCATCGAAAGTAATTGCTTGGTTAGACATAGGTCACCTCTTGGAATGCATTTTTGTCGTAGTATACATGATTTGCGCAAACTGCGTACTATAAATGTTCTGCGGCATAATATGCAAGTCTTGATCGTTCACCTCGGGTTAACGTCATGTGCGCACTATGTTCCCAATGCTTAAACCGGTCTACCGCGTAGGTCAAGCCTGATGTTGTTTCAGTCAGGTAGGGTGTGTCAATTTGTTTGATATCACCTAAGCAAATAATTTTACTTCCAGGTCCTGCGCGGGTAATTAATGTTTTAATTTGTTTTGAGGTTAAGTTTTGTGCTTCGTCAATGATAATATAGCGATTAAGGAAGGTTCTACCGCGCATAAAATTCATCGATCGAATTTTAATTTTATTTTGTAACAAATCAAATGTCGCATTTCGCCCAAATGATCCGCCTTCTTGTGAACCATGCAGAACTTCAAGATTATCCATGAGCGCGCCCATCCACGGCGTCATTTTTTCTTCTTCAGTGCCGGGTAGAAAGCCTATATCTTCGCCCACGGGAACGGTAACACGTGTCATAATAATTTCGGTATATAAATTTTGGTCGAGTGTTTGAGTGAGCCCTGCTGCAATGGTTAGAAGGGTTTTACCGGTACCCGCTTGACCTTGCAAACTGACGAAATCAATATCAGGATCAAGTAATAGATTTAATGTGAAATTTTGTTCGCGATTTCGTGCATTAATACCCCATACACCATGTTTGGCCTGTGTATAATCTCGCGCTAGCACCACCAGGGCTGAGCCGGGCTCCGTTTGCTTCACAATACCTTGAAAGCGATTATCTTCCGTGCTGATACAATCATTAGGATTCCAGTTCGCTGTTTCAGGACCTTGAATGCGATAAAAAGTCCTACCATTATCTTGCCAGGCTTCCATGTTTTTTCCATGTGATTCCCAGAAATTATTTTCTAAAATATGTAGTCCAGTATGAAGTAAATTGACATCCTCAAGGACTTGATCGTTGTAATAATCTTGCGCCAAAATACCGAGAATTCCAGCTTTAATGCGTAAATTAATATCTTTAGACACGACGATAACGGTGCGTCCAGGGAACTTTTTTTGTAAGCCCAACGCGGTGGACAGCAGATCATTGTCTGGCTTGTGCCCAGGTAAGGAAGCGGGTAGATATTGATCAAAATCATCAGTCTGAAAAAATAAACGGCCTCTTATCTTGCCATCCGTGCTATTGGCATAGTTTGGAATGGTTAAGCCCGAAACAATCTCTGCATGCGTAGCCGAGGCGGTTAACTCGACAAGCATGCGGTTTGTTTGTCGGACGTTTCGAGCCACTTCGGATAAACCCGTTTTATGTGCGTCAAGTTCTTCTAAGACAACCATGGGTAAATAAATATCATGTTCATCGAAATGATAAATGGCGGCGGGATCATGCATTAAAATATTCGTGTCAAGAACAAATAACTTTCGGGCTTCAGCTGGTATTGGCATATACATCCTTGTTGATTGAAATCACATCCTAAGATCTATAGGTTAAGTTTGTAATTCGCTTGATTACAAACTTAACCTACTGAGATCCTGCCGAGTAATATATTGAGATTACCGGTGAAAAAGTAAATCAGTCAAGGCGTGATTTTTATCGAGGTGAAAATTTGATTATTTTGATTATATTGTTGCAGTACTAGTAAGTTCTATCACCCTAGCAGTATAATCGAATTAATTTTTTAATTATTTGAATGCTGAGTAGTTTATGGGTGCCAAAGAGTCCAGTGCGTTAATTGCACTAAATAAAAAAGCTCGCTTTGAGTATTTTGTCGAAGATGAATATGATGCTGGTTTAGTCCTCGAGGGTTGGGAGGTTAAAAGTTTAAGAGCAGGCAAGGTTAATTTGTCGGACTCACATGTGATTGTTAAGCACGGCGAGGCTTTTTTAATCGGCGCACAAATTCAGCCATTACCAACAGCGTTGATTTATTCTATGCCTGATCCGTTGCGAACCCGTAAACTATTATTGAATCGCAGCGAATTAAATCGCTTGATTGGTTGTGTTGAGCGACAGGGGTACACTTTAATTCCTTTAAAGCTGTATTGGAGTAAGAATTACGTTAAAATAAAAATCGCTTTGGCCAAAGGGAAGAAATCCCATGATAAACGGGATACTCTCAAAGAGCGTGATTGGCAGAGAGAAAAGTCCCGTATTTTGAAGCACTCCAGTCATTGAGGGGAGTCATTTAAATAGCGGATAATTTTATCAGGAGCCCCTCATCCGCCGCGTTGCGGCACCTTTTCCCTGTGCCCGGGGGGGAGGGAATAATGAAGGAAATTATTTTTAAAGCGAAAAAAATTTAAAGAGGAGTGCTGAGGCATGTGTGGGATCATTGGCGCTGTATCACAACGAAATATTGCTAAATTATTATTAGAAGGATTGCGTCGTCTCGAATATCGCGGCTATGATTCTGCAGGTATTGCGCTGATCGATGTTAGTGGGCACTTAAAACGTGTCAGAGTTCAAGGTAAGGTCCAGGCTCTTGCTGATGCGATGTCAGAAACATCTGTTGCCGGTACAATAGGTATTGCTCATACGCGATGGGCGACCCATGGTAAGCCATGTGAGAAAAACGCGCATCCACATATGTCACATAATCAAATCGCCGTGGTTCATAATGGTATCATCGAAAATCACGAATCCTTACGTAAGAAATTAGAGGGGATGGGTTATGCGTTCACCTCGGAAACTGATACAGAAGTTGCTGCGCATTTAATTCATTATTACTATCAACAACATGAAAATCTGCTGCTAGCCGTTCAAACTGCAGCCAATGAGATGAGTGGGGCTTTTGCATTGGGGGTGATTCATGAAAAATGTCCTAATGAATTAGTTGCTATTCGCAAAGGCAGTCCCTTGGTGGTGGGTGAAGGGGTTGGAGAACAATTCATTGGTTCAGATGTCATGGCGCTTAGGGCATTCGCACAATCAGTTATTTATTTGGAGGATGGTGATAGTGCTTTGTTACAATGTCATGAAACACGTATTTTCGATCGTGAGAGAAAACCTGTAATCAGACAGAGTCATCATTTAGATCCTGATAGCCAAATTGTTAACAAAGGCCCTTACCGTCATTTCATGTTGAAAGAAATTTTTGAGCAAGGGAAAGTATTAGCGGATACGCTTGAAGGACGAGTGAGCTCTTTTGATGTTCTGAGGGCTAGTTTTGGAGAGCGAGCGCTTGCAATTTTTCCAAGCGTTAAGCGAGTTCATATTGTTGCTTGCGGCACGAGTTATCATGCGGGTTTAATTGCACGCTATTGGTTTGAGACATTGGCAGGATTGTCTGTTCAAGTCGATATCGCTAGCGAATATCGGTATCGTGATGTTGTGGTTGAAGCAGATACCTTGTTTGTGACCATTTCCCAGTCGGGCGAAACAGCGGATACTTTAGCGGCATTAACTAAAGCAAAATCACTTGATTATCTCGCGACACTGGCTATTTGTAATGTGGCAACCAGTAGTTTAGTTCGTGAAGCGGATTGTGTCTTTTTGACTCGGGCAGGTGTCGAGATTGGTGTGGCATCAACTAAGGCATTTACCACGCAATGTGCTGGCTTGCTGATGTTAGTTTGTGCTTTATCGTCACCGGTGCGCGCAGATGAAGTCATCACAGAGTTAAAATCATTGCCGGCTTTGTGTGAACAAGCTTTGCAGTTGAATGTTACGATAGAAGCTTTAGCACCGCTCTTTGTGAGCAAAGCCCATACATTATTTTTAGGACGAGGGATTCAATACCCAGTTGCATTGGAAGGGGCTCTGAAATTAAAGGAAATTTCTTATATTCATGCGGAAGCATACCCTGCTGGAGAACTAAAACATGGGCCTTTAGCTTTGGTCGACAAAAATATGCCAGTCGTCGTTTTGGTTCCAAATGATACATTATTTGAAAAAATAAAATCAAATTTGCAAGAGGTGAGCGCAAGAGGCGGACAACTGGTTATTTTTTCAGATGTCACACATGACTGGCCCGCAAAAAATGTCTCGGTAATTGGTGTGCCAGCTTGTGGTCAGTGGATTGCACCTATTATTTATACCATTCCACTACAATTATTGGCCTATTATGTGGCGGTTGCAAAAGGTACGGATGTTGATCAACCACGCAATTTGGCCAAATCAGTAACCGTTGAATAAGGTGAGAAATAAGCATGGTTGAAATCGTTCTTCCAGGACGTAAACAATCTAGAGGGGCTGCGTCGAATCAGCAACATCCATTCAATTTTGCTTGGGTTGTCTGGGGATTGGCGGCTGCTTTTTATTTTTCTGATTATTTAGCTCGTGTGGCACCTGGGGTAATGCATCAGAGTTTGCAATTTGCTTTTGGCATTAATGAAGCAGGGTTTGGATTACTTACGGCTTCTTTTTACATCCCATATATTGTGATGCAAATTCCAGTTGGATTGGCTGTTGACAGATTAAGTATTCGTTTTGTATTAACCTTGATGTCTTTAATTACCGCGTTTGGCTGCGTGGTTTTTGGGTTATCTGGTGGATTAACCGTTGCTGCAATTGGACGTATGCTGATTGGGCTAAGTGCGGCGTTTGCTTTTGTAAGTGCTTTGCGTTTGGCAACAGCCTGGTTTCCTCCTGCGATGTTGGGTTTATTAGCTGGGTTGACACAAGCTTTAGGGATGCTTGGTGCCGCCGCCGGTGAAATGCCGGTTTCTTTTTTGGTTGCCCATGTTGGCTGGCGGCATACGATGCTCGTGATTGCTTTCTTATTTATTGTATTAGCGGGTCTTTTGTATCAGTTTGTTCGTGACACACCGGGTAAACCACGCCGCGTTGTTCATGCGCAGCAGCGAGTCGGTATTTTTAAGAGTCTTTATATCGTATTAAGTCATCGACAGACTTGGATTAACGCGCTTTACGCAGGTTTTTTGTTTGCACCAACCGCGGTGGTGGGTGAAGCAATTGGACCAGCTTATTTACAGTATGGGCGAGGACTTTCCGCACATTCCGCGGCATTTGCTACTGGACTCATTTTTATCGGTTGGGGGATTAGTGGGCCATTATCTGGTTGGCTTTCTGATCGTTGGGGTCGTCGTAAGCCGTTGATGATTATTTCTGCCTTTTGTGGAACGATATTATCTGCAATTTTTGTTTTCTATCCAAATTTAGCACAAACTAGCACTATTTATGGGTTATTTTTTCTGTTTGGTTTAACTAATACGGGTGTGGCGATAGCATATGCTGTATGTGCTGAAATCCAATCAAGAGCGGTGGTTGGGACTGCAATTGGTTTTACTAATATGATATCTATATTAGTTGGAGCATGCATGCAACCCTTGGTTGGTCGTTTAATTGATCTTTTTGCGGGTGTCCGTGGGTATCATGTTGAAGCGCTTGTTCTGAGTGATTTTCAAGCTGGTTTAAAGTTATTGCCAGTTTGTTCGCTTGTTGCGCTGATTTTGGCATGTATGGTGAAGGAAACTTATTGTCAATATGGACATGAATAAATACAAATATTTTCAGCTCAAACTAGGGGCAGTTTACATTTCAGCATAAAACGCGGGACGTAGAGGGTCGAAATGTAAACAGCCCCTAGCGAATTGTGAGCTCGTTCTATTATATATTCACGATGATTGATTTTTTAGCTAGGCGAAGGTGATCGAGAAGAAGCTATATCCTGATAGGATAAGACTGAAGCTAATGCAACAACGCTAAAAATTCAGTCGTGAAGAGTAATTCAGAAAATAAAAAGTATCTCGCTATTCTTTTTAGTTTAAGCTTTGGGTATGCTATAGCATAATATTGGCATTTAATGTTTCGGAATTCCTTTTGTCGACTGTTTTCTGCACAGAGGATGGATGATTTGCACGGAGATATTCAATGAAAAAAATCACAGGATTAGTGATTATTCTGGCGCTGATGTTTTTTGGTTGCTATTACGGTATGGGAATTCTGACTGAGCGGACAGTGAAAAACAATCTTGCTATTGTTAATCATTCCAATGGTCTTTTTGCCGAAGTTGTGAGTTACCATCGTGGCTTGTTTCAGTCTAAAGCCTTGTTGGACTGGAGCATTCATGTTCCTGCTAGAACAATCATCGCTGCGAGTGGACAGTCTGAAACAATACCTGCACAGGATTATCGTGTTGAGATGCCCCTAACAATTTACCATGGGCCAATTATTTATTCTGATCAGGGTATCATGTTTGGTTTAGGCTTTGCTCATACTGATTTGTCTTTACCTCAAAAAATAGTTGATCAATTCAATAGTTATTTTTCTAAAGAATCTACCCAACCCAAAATGAATATAAGTTTATATGTCGATTATTTAAATAATAGTCAAATTAGCATTCAAGTTCCGCAGTTCAATTTGATTGCGAAGCAAGGGAAAATGATGTTTGATTGGATGGGTATGGCCAGTTCTGTTAAAACGACCTCATCCCTCAATGAACTGAGTGGGCATTTTGAAATAGAAGGTATTGGTTATATTCAAGACGAAATGAGTTTAAAGTTAGGGGAAATTTCTGGTAAATATAGTTTGCATAAAAATAAAGCTGGCATCTTTTATGGTGAAGCTAGCACAATGGTCCCTTCGGTTCTTATCAAACATAATGACGAAAAAATGTTTGAGTTAACAGATTTCTCAATTGATACACGAACAGATGTTAATAATAATTTATTTAGTTCGTACTTTGATACTTCGATGAAGAAAGTGTTTCTTAATGATCGAGTCTTTGGACCAGGACATTTAGTTTTGGCGATTAAGAACTTGGATGCGACAGTGCTTGCGCAGATCAATGAAGAAATAGGTAAAGTTCAGCAAGGCACGGATGTTCAAAAACAACAAGCCATGTTAGCAATTTTACCGCAATTGCCTAAGCTTTTTGCACAAGGTGTTGTATTCGAAATTTCCACTGCCAGTTTAACGCTTCCTGAGGGTGAGGTTTCGGGTGATTTAAGCGTTGCGTTACCATTAGGTTCATTGACAAACCCATTTGAGTTGCTTCAAAAAATCCAGGGTCAAGGAAAATTAGAAGTCCCTGTGTTATTGATGAAGGAACTCGTGACGCAGTCCACTAAACAACGACTGATGTCTGCGGCCTTGGAGGCATCTTCTCAGGCAGGCGCGGCGAACGATAAGGGAGCAGTATTAAGTAAAGAGACGTCAGAAGTACCCCATGCAGTAAACGACTCGACGATTACAAAGTCAACGGATAGTGTGCCAGATACATCGGCAGCAAAACCTTCTGATGGCTCTACTCGATCCGAAGTCAACAATTCGCCAGAGTCAGCAGATGGCGATTTGAAGAGTGTTGTCGCTCCAAATCCGTTGCTAGAAGATATTAATAAGCAAGCAACAGCGGAAACTGATAAGGAGATTGCGGCGATGCTACAGTCTGGTTTGATTGTCGAAAAAGGGAGTAATTACCTTATTTCAATTCAATTAAATCAAGGTCAATTTGTTGTAAATAATAAGCCATTTAATCCAGCGATGTTAAAATTTTAGGTCACTATTTTTTCTCTTCTAATCATGTCCCCTATCGTTTTGCAAGGCATTCAAATGGGCATGGGATGCATAGGAGAGGATGAATAACTATGATTTTTAATTGGATTTATGTGGTGATTAAATAATTTAGAAGGAGTAAGTAAGTAATGACAACTGTTTCAAATGAATTGATAGATAAAAATGCAACACTTGCAGCCTGTGTAACTCAAGCAGTTCAGAAATATTTTTCCGAACTTAAAGGTACTGATCCTGTTGATTTGTATGAATTTGTATTAGAGGAAGTAGAGACACCCTTGTTTCGCGCTGTGATGGAGCACTGTAAATATAATCAATCGCGTGCTGCAGTTATGTTAGGTATCAGCCGAGGGACCTTAAGAACTAAATTGCGTCAATATTTTGATGATAAATATGTTGGTTCACGATAGTTATTTGCTGTTTAGAATGCATATTTTATTTTAAATGATGCACTGATTGAGGTCGTGCTCAGTAAGTCTTATCAGTTGACTTAATTGCTTTTCCGCATGAATCATATCTATTTCCCGCTGTCTGTAAGCGAGATCCAGAGATACTTTAAAGTTTCCAGATCTTGATGACACGCTGCGGGAGGTTGGAAATGCACATAAGAGAGAGTAATTACTCCTTATCACCAATTTTAGATTAATGCTTAAAAATTAAGCGCGAGAACTCGTTGACAATTATCAAAATTCTCTGCAAAATACACACCGAACCGCCAAAGGGACATTGGAGGGGTTAAAGACGAACAGCATATCAACATGATGGTGCAAGTTCTCAAACATTCAAATAAATATTGGGGTGTCGCCAAGTGGTAAGGCACAGGGTTTTGATCCCTGCATTCCTAGGTTCGAATCCTAGCACCCCAGCCATTTTTTCTGTAGAATGGAATTAATGCTACGAAAGGTTATTCCCCTGGTCATTTACTTAAGATCAGGTACAAATCATAAACCCAAATTATTCTGAAGCTTTTTTTATTATCGAGCTTCCGGGATACTATTTATAGGCTGCTTTGCATGTCCACTATGATGATATTTGCGGGTAATGCTAATCAAGCACTAGCTCAACTTATTGCCAATCATTTAAATATTTCTATGGGGAAGGCCACTGTTGGTACCTTTAGCGACGGAGAGAGCACCGTTGAGATTCTTGAAAATGTTAGGGGTCGCGATGTTTTCATTCTCCAATCTACATGTGCACCAGCGAATAATAACCTCATGGAAATCATGATTATGGCTGATGCACTTCGTCGATCATCGGCTGCACGGATAACGGCCGTTATTCCCTATTTTGGTTATGCTCGACAAGATAGACGAGTGCGGTCTGCGCGTGTTCCTATTACCGCTAAGGTAGTTGCGGATATGCTTGCCTCAGTAGGCATCTGTCGATTGCTTACCGTCGATCTTCATGCGGATCAAATTCAAGGTTTTTTTCACATGCCGGTTGATAATGTGTATTCGACCTCTATTTTGCTTGATGATATTAAACAGCAAAATTTATCAAATCTCATGGTTGTTTCACCTGATGTTGGAGGCGTTGTGCGGGCTCGTGCAATGGCAAAATGTTTGAACGATGCTGAATTATCAATTATTGATAAACGACGAGTGGGACCCAATAAGTCCGAAGTGATGCATATCATTGGTGAACCTGCAGGACGGCATTGTTTAATTATTGATGATATTGTGGATACAGCTGGAACTTTGTGTACAGCAGCTGAAGCATTGAAAGAACATGGGGCCATCAGTGTAAGAGCTTATATCACTCACCCCGTGCTATCGGGCCCAGCAGTTTCTAATATCGCCAAATCATCACTCGACGAAATCGTTGTTACAGATACAATCCCTCTCTCCGAAGAGGCTAAGACCTGTGATAAAATACGCATTGTTAGCCTTGCGGATATGCTTGCTAAAGCTATTAAGCGTGTCAACGATGAAGAGTCTATTAGCTCGATGTTTACTATCTAGTTTTCGTTCCTTCAAATAAAACCTCCCTCTTTGCTCCATTCGCTACGAAGCATGGGAAAGAGAAGCTAGCATAACTTACTCTCAGGGCTGCCTCATTTAAACGCCGTCATTGCGAACGAAGTGCTGAGCAATTGTAAGATGTCATATCTTTTAATTAATGCAAGTCAAGGCCCAGCAGTCCCTATATTCGCCATTGCTTGATCACTATTTTGATTTGTACATCAGCACCCGATAGTTTGAGTTGTTTGGGGAGGATCATCCCATTCGCTTGCTTGGATTGAATATATTCAATTTTATATCCTGATTGCTCGAGTAGTTGGAGATGATTTAAGTTATCCCTTTTTTCAAGCGTTACTGCGCCAGGTGCGGGGATTCCTCTGATCCAATAATATAAATTATTGACTGGAAGTGAGATGCCAGTTTTTTGTTGAAGTAATTCCTCTGCATTTCGGGCAGAAGTTTGTTGTTTTCCATCTTGATAGGTGGTTAGACCATTCTTGCGATTGATGAGTACGGATCCACTGCCAAGAGGGCCAAATAAACGAATCTGATAGCTATCAGGGCCTTGTTGGGCCCAGTTTAATGATGCTGTCCATCCTTGGTGTTGATTTCGTGCGGCGATAGCACCGGTTATTTCCCAAGCATGTATTTGTTGGATGTTTTCAGGTGGAACTTCATTTAGATTACCGACGGGGCTACGCGTTGTGGTACAGCTAACTAGTAATGTCGTGAGTGCGATAATTTTTAAACAGTGCTTCATTTGTTGAAGTAACATGGTATGAAGATCCATAGTTTTTTTATACACAATACGATAGACTGCATTCATTTTCAATCAATTCTATTTATGTCTATGAAAAGTCGCGCCATTTATCCCGGTACCTTTGATCCTGTTACAAATGGTCATTTGGATATTATTACACGAGCTGCGGAAATTTTTCCTAAGGTAATCGTTGCGGTTGCAACAAATCGCGGCAAGCAACCTTGTTTTGATTTGGCAACCCGAATTAAACTACTTGAAGATGCCCTTGTGGGTTGCCCTGGCGTTGAAGTCATGGGTTTTGATTGTTTATTAATTGATTTTGTTCATCAACAAAAAGCCGGTATTATTTTACGAGGATTACGTGCGGTGAGTGATTTTGAATATGAGTTTCAGCTTGCTGGTATGAATCGTAAATTGGCGCCTGAAGTTGAAACATTATTTTTACCGCCATCTGAGGGCTCTATGTTTATTTCCTCGACGTTGGTTAAAGAAATTGCTGCATTAAATGGTAATGTTAGTCAATTTGTTCCCAAGAGTGTGGCAGAAGCATTAAACGCGAAGAATATTTAATTTATGAATAAAAAACCTGACTTATCAATAATTCGAAGAGACTATGGGCAATCTGCCTTGAATGAGCAAGATATGTCTTTGGATCCGATTGTGCAGTTCGAGCGCTGGTTTCAAGCTGTTTTAATGGAGGCTGTTGATGACCCGACTGCGATGGTGCTATCTACTGTTGATGAGCGAGGACATCCAGACTCACGTGTGCTTCTCTTAAAGGGTATCGAGCAGAATGGGTTTGTTTTTTATACTAATTATAATAGCGCTAAGGGCCATCAGTTGGCATTGAATGGTTATGCGGCTTTAAACTTTTATTGGCCATCAATGATGCGTCAGGTGCGCGTTCGTGGTTTGATTGCAAAACTCAGTCATGCGCAATCTTGTGCTTATTTTGCAACGCGTCCCAGAGGTAGTCAAATTGGCGCGATGGCATCACAGCAAAGTCAGGTTATTCTTAATCGTGCACAAATTGAAGCGGATTATCATGCTCTTGCTAAGCAATACACGCATGAAGTGCTTCCTTGTCCGTCTCACTGGGGGGGATATTTGTTGGTGCCTGAGCAAATGGAATTTTGGCAAGGGCGGGATGATAGGCTGCATGATCGTGTTCAATATCTTCGTCAGGATGATGGTACTTGGAACATGTGTCGATTAGCCCCTTAGAATATTATTGCTTTAAAAATACCCAGCATCATGTCAAGAAAAAGTAAAATATGGTTTTTTCTCATTCGCTTTTTTTAAATGAATCTACACTTCAATTAACCCCGCATGTTTTTATACGGTTTAGCTTAAGTCAAAATTAAAAAAATTGAAGGTGCTATAATGAAAAAAACAAATGATATCAAAGAAACGTTATTACCCCACATTCGACTAGACTTTAATATTAATCATCCGTCTTTAGATGAGTGCTATTTAGATGGTTATGCCTGTGCAAACGCCGCTTTAGATGAACATGAAAATCCTTTTCAACAAGGTACAGCTGAGGCTCGCTATTGGTCTGATGGATGGTCTGATAGTTATTATGGTGAAGAGCCATTATTTGAGTTAGGCGATGAGCCAGCAGAAGATCCCGTCATGTCGCCAGAAAATGCCATTAATGATGATGAGTTCTCCGAAGTTCAGAAACATGATGCGATATTTCGATTTTTTGAAATTACCGGGGCGATTGTTGTGACGGCAATAGTGGGTTATCAATTGATTGAAATGGTTGCTTAGCGTTTTATATCGGCGAGCACTCTGATCAGTCTCGCCATAACTTTAAGACCATACTGCGCATTCTGGCTGTTTCAGCTGGATTAAATTCTTTGTAGATCGGCGAGTTAATGTTCAGGCAAATGGTGACATTATCGCCAATTCCTTTTAATAAATTCACGCCAGTTAATTCTAAAATTTGGATATTATCAGCAATATCCTGAGCCCAATTGGCTAAATAATCCATTGACGTAAATACTGGTAAGAACGTGTGCTCTCCCTCTTGTAGGAACAGCACTTTGGGCGCTTCAGGTGTACTTTCTTGTTGAATGGGAATAATGAAATTAGCCTTAATAAACTCTAAATAAGCTTTATTTGCAGCTTTATTTTCTCCTTCAGAGTGTAATGCCTTTTCAATGGCTTGTTCGAGTGCATTCACTATTCTTTGACTCGAGAAACGTATTCACCATTTCGGGTGTCTACTTTAATGAGCTCGCCGGTTTGAATAAATAATGGAACGCGAACAACAGCACCCGTTTCTAGAATGGCTGGTTTTCCACCGCCACCAGATGTATCACCCCGAACGCCGGGATCTGTTTCGACAATGGTTAGCGAGACAAAATTAGGGGGCATGATTTGAATGGGTTCGTTATTCCAGAGTGTTCCAACACAGACGTCTTGCTCTTTTAACCATTGAGCTGAGTCACCCAAGATTTCTTTAGTAATGGCAAATTGTTCGAAGGTTTCAGGTACCATAAAATGGAATAGTTCACCATCGTTATAGAGGTATTGCATTTCCATATCAATAACATCCGCACCTTCGAGGCTATCGCCAGATTTGAATGTACGCTCAACGACACGGCCTGTTTTAAGGTTGCGGATTTTAATGCGTGTAAAGGCTTGCCCTTTTCCCGGCTTAACAAATTCACAATCGATAATATTACATGGGGCATTATCAACCATGACTTTTAAGCCGTTTTTGAATTCATTAGTGCTATAAAAGGCCATTTTGACTCCAATTAGGTGTTGAGTTTTTTGACTGTTTTGGTTAAAGTTCGTCAAGCTTAATGGGGTAAACAATATCCCATAACAAATCAGATGTTCCGTAATTTATCATGTTTTATGGCTGGAATCACTGTGAATTGGCAAAAAGTTTTAGCGCATGGCTTTGATTCAGCAGAAGCACTGCTACATTTTTTAGGTTTACCCTCAACGCTGGCCTCGAATCAGGCCGAGCAACAATTTAAAACGCGTGTACCTCACGGGTTTGCGGCGCGGATGCGGCCGGGTGATCCGCATGATCCGTTATTGTTACAAGTGCTAGCGCAGTCTGATGAAATCAATCAAACCTCACCTGACTTTCAATTTGATCCTCTCGCGGAGTTGGAAGCCAATCCAGTCCCGGGTTTGTTGCATAAATATCATGGGCGGGTGTTGTTGACCTTGGTTGGTGCTTGTGCCGTCAATTGTCGTTATTGTTTTCGACGCCATTTTCCTTATCACGATAATAATCCGGGGCGACGCGGATGGGCGGCTATCTACGATTACATTCGTCAAGACTCCAGCATCCATGAAGTTATATTGAGTGGTGGCGATCCGCTGTTGATGCCTGATGAGCTACTGACTTCTTTTGTGCAGGGGCTTGCGAGTATTCCTCATATCAAGTTGTTACGTTTTCATACTCGGATTCCGATTGTATTACCTGAGCGGATTGATAGTGACTTTTTGGCTTGTCTGCGTTTGATGCCATTCAAAAAAGTCATGGTGTTGCATGCGAACCATCCTAATGAGATCAGTGAAGATGTGGTTCAAGCTTGTTTGGCGATGCATTCAGTTGGTTGTGTGGTGTTAAATCAATCTGTTTTGTTGCGCGGGGTGAATGACAACGCTGAGACCTTGGCACAGTTGAGTTATCGTCTGTTCGATGCTCAAGTATTGCCGTACTATTTACATGTGCTGGATAAAGTGACCGGTGCGGTGCATTTTGATTTGCCCCATTCCGAGGCTTTGGCGATCTATCAATCTTTAAAGGGATTATTGCCAGGTTATTTGGTCCCCAGGTTGGTGCGGGAAGTATCGGGTGAGGGCTCTAAAATTGATGTGCGATGATAGGGGATGTTGGCAATTCTACTATCTTGGCCGAAACAAGCTAATGGTTAACATGCCTGAGTAGTCATTTTCTGTTGCAGGCGGCTTTGCTGGCTAAAATGCTTCTAATCTTCGTCTCGGTACTCGATTATCCGGCCTCTAACTCTTATTTTTTTGTTAGAGTTTGGAAAAAAGAACTCTCTGATGCTCGCAATAATCCAAAAAATGATGCCAAACATAAGGCCCCAAAGCAACAGATATGAAAACATGACAAACATCCCGATAATTAAAGCAGCGAGGATGCCCAGGATGATACAGGGTATGAAAATGTTGAGAATGCGTTGTAGATTATTATTCATCGTGTGCTCAGTCTATTCATATTCGCGTTTAGCTCTAATTATCACCCGGAATAGTATCTTGAAACAAGTATCAATTTTTTATTCAGCACATAATGTGGTATAATGCTCATGCAATGAACTTTCTGGTCGATTGCTTGTTAAATAACCAAACGTGTCCATCCAGCTAAAAGTGGACTATAAAATAGGAACATTTTTGTTTCTTGTGTGACGAGGAGTATCTCACCATGCTATACGGAATTTTAAATTTATCTTTTTGGGGCTACATAGTAGCTACTATTATTTTAACGCAAATTACAATTGCTGGTGTGACAATTTATCTCCACCGAAATCAAAGTCACCGTGCATTATCTTTGCATCCTATGGTGAGTCATTTTTTCCGCTTATGGTTGTGGATGACGACCGGTATGGTTACTTCTGAATGGGTTGCCATTCATCGCAAGCATCATGCTGCCACAGAAACCGTCGATGATCCTCACAGTCCAAAGGTTTTAGGTTTACGTAAAGTGTTGTGGGAAGGTGCAGAGCTTTATCGTGCGGCTTCTAAAGATAAAGCTATGGTTGAAAAATATGCGCATGGTACCCCAGACGACTGGGTTGAGAAAAATGTCTATAAGCGCCATTCAGCCAAAGGTATTTTGTTGATGTTTTTGATTGACTTGGTATTGTTTGGTGTGCCCGGAATTAGTATTTGGGCTATTCAAATGATGTGGATCCCTCTTCATGCGGCCGGTATTATCAACGGTGTGGGCCATGCCTTGGGTTACCGAAATTTTGAGTGTCCCGATGCCTCTACCAATATTCTTCCCTGGGGCTTTTGGATTGGTGGTGAAGAGCTTCACAATAATCATCATACCTTTGCTTCTTCAGCGAAGTTTTCAGTGAAATGGTGGGAATTTGATTTAGGTTGGTTTTATATTCGTTGCTTATGCTTATTGGGATTGGCTAAAGTTAAAAAATTACCGCCTCAATTAGCCACACAAAAAGGTAAAATGAGTGTGGATTTAGATACCGTTAAAGCGGTTATTTCGAACCGTTTTCAAATTATGTCTCAATATTATAAGCAAGTTGTTAAGCCAACCTTATCTATTGAAAAAGAAGAAAACAAAGGCGATAAGTTGGAGCAAAAACGTTTTCAAGGCGCTGCGCGTTTGTTTAAGCGAGAAGATGGTGCTTTATCACCACGCTGTAAGGAAGCTTTGCAATCCTTGTTATCAACCCATGAACGGTTGCGGATGGTTTATAATTATCGACAATCCTTGCAAGGTATTTGGTTGAAAACTGCTTCGTCGCAAAAAGAGCTTGTTGATGCATTGCAACAATGGTGTAAACAAGCTGAAGAATCTGGCTTAGAGGTATTAAAGCAATTTGCGGCGCAGATTAAGAGCTATGTACCGAAGCAAGTGATGATGTAAATAAAAAAGTCTACGATACTGCACTCAGTATCGTGGACATTATAGTACGAAGCATAATTTGAAATAAATATCCGAAGCTTACCTTGATGATGAGTTAAATCATCATGCCCCAAAATGTGAATCTAAGTCCATATACCCCCCCCCGGATGGGTTAGAGCTTAGAAATTTAGTCTCATGGTTAGTAAAATTAGACTTAGGATTTCCAGCGCTTCACCAAACCGACATCAATGCCAAATAAATCAAGCACGCGTCCGACGCTGTGATTGACGATATCATCAATGGTTTCAGGTTGATTATAAAAGGCAGGCATGGGTGGTGCAATAATTGCCCCAATCTCAGTTGCTAAGGCCATATTGCGGATATGTCCAAGGTGGAGAGGGGATTCGCGCGTCATGAGCACCAGTTTGCGACGCTCTTTTAACACGACATCGGCTGCACGAGTGATTAAGTTGCTGGTATTTCCACATGCAATGTCAGATAAAGTATTCATAGAGCATGGTGCGATAATCATTCCGATGGTTGGATAAGATCCACTCGAAAGGCATGCGGCAATATCTTGAAATGAATAATGAACATCAGCTAATGCATATAACTCCTCAGCTGAGAGTGTCGTTTCATAATTTCGGGTTTGATGTGCTGCTTTGGATACAATTAAATGGGTCTCAATTGAGGTTGATCTTAAAATCTCGAGTAAGCGGATCCCATAAATAATACCTGTGGCACCTGTTATCCCAATAATTAATCGTGTTTTTTTAGTCATGAATAGTTAATCCTCATCTATCTGTACATTATCTCACATTCTGCACCTCCACAGAAAATTTTCTTAATAATTGTTCACGCTGAGATTCCTCGCTACGCATTGGATGACATTGGATGACGGGTGGTGAGTTAATAATAAATACTATTTATGGTATCCTGTCACAATCGCCGGGTAAGTGCCTGCCATTGAGGTCGGATTAATCCGAGCCGCGCGCGTAAGCAAGCGGAATTTTTAAAAAATATTCAAAATACCTATTGACAGGTTTTTTTCGTAAAACCGATGTTTTTTTATATCCACCTTAAGTCGCGCAATACGCTATGCTACAAGATCCTCAAGATCACGATGTAGCCGCTTTCACCAATAAAACATACCCCTCCTGAGCTCAGTTTTTTTCTTCGCTAATAGCCGCCTTAAAACTCGAAAAATTTGTCCAAAAAAAGCCATGTTATGATTACCGAATCAAGCAACAATAACACCGTGGTACATGATGAAGCAGCAGGAAATCAAACAAGTTTTGAATGACTTAACGAAAGACATAGATAGCATTGCTGATAAAAAGGCCGTGACCATCATCAAGGTGTTGGTTAATCTGGTTGAGATCTTAGTTGAGGAAAATGCTGCTCTCAGGGAAGAAAATCAGCTATTGCGTGATGACATCAATCGTCTCAAAGGCGAACAGGGCAAGCCTGATATTCGAGGACAATCCAAAGGTGGCAGCGGCGGTAACACGAATCACTCCTCCGAAGGAGATCGCAGCAAACGTGGGAAAGGCAATAATAAAAATAAAGGTAAAGAAAAGAAAAACGTACGCATTGATAAACGCATTACGATTGCGCTGGACAAAACAAAGCTGCCAGATGACGCTCAATTCAAGGGCTTTGAGACCCGTATTATCCAAGATCTGAAAATTATCACAGATAACATTGAATTCAAGCTGGAAGCCTATTACTCGCCTTCTTTGAAAAAAACCTTTATTGCACCGATGCCTGACGAGTATAAGGGCAGTGAATTTGGTCCCGGGGTTAAAGCCTTGGTGATCACTTTGTACCGTGATGCAGGGATGACGGAGCTTGCCATTGAACGTTTTTTAAAAACATGTGGTCTTCAAATCTCACATGGTAAAATTGCTTCCATGCTGACCGAAGGCAATGATATTTTTCATCAGGAAAAAGAAGATATTGTCGATGCCGGTAGCAAAGCTGGCTTATACCAGCAGATGGATGATACAGGCAGCCGCGTTAACGGCAAAAATCACTACACCCATGTTTTATGTAATGACTTTTTTACAGCATACTTCACGCGCCGTAAAAAAGATCGCCTGACCTTATTGGAATTGCTGTGTCGAGACCAATTAAAGTTTATGTTTAATCAGGAGGCCTATGCGTTAATGGTTGAGTTTGGCATGGCAACAAAATGGCTGGATCAAATCAAACCCATGTTACATGCACAGCCACTCACACGTGAAGCAATCGATAGCCTACTGGAAACGCTTTTTGCAAATCCCAAAAAACACAGCACAAATCGTCGCATCGTTCTTGAATCAGCAGCACTTGCCTATTATCAGCACTCGGAGTACTTCATCCATTATTTAATGACAGATGATGCGCCCCAGTTTAATAAGCTGGCGCTACATCATGCGCTATGCTGGATCCATGAAGGCAGGCATTATAAAAAACTCACCCCGTTCTCAGATATGAATCAGAAGATACTGGATGCATTTCTTGAGCAATTTTGGGATTTCTACCATGCATTATTGACGTACAAAGCAGATCCATCTCAATCAATGGCTCAAGAACTATCAATGCAATTTGATAATTTGTTCGCAACCACGACAGGCTATGATGTTTTAGATCGACGCATTGCAATGACACTCGCCAAAAAAGAAGCTTTATTATTGGTGTTAGACCATCCATTCCTGCCATTGCACAACAATGCCTCTGAATTAGGAACACGCGTTCAGGCTAGAATACGCGACATCAATTTCCAAACAGTCTCTCAAAATGGCACCAAATCAAAGGATACGTTTGCCACTATTGTGCAGACGGCAAGGAAACTGAAGGTTAATGTTTACCAGTACATTTATGATCGGGTGACTAAGAAGTTCGAGATGCCGTCATTGGCTGAATTAATCTTGCTTAAAGCGCAGCAGGTTCCGGGTTTCACATGGGCACCAGTCTAATATCAAAATAATTCCGCTTGCTTACGCGCGCGGCTCGGATTAGTCCGAGCTCAGTGGCAGGCGCTTACCCGGCGATTGTGACAGGATACTATTTATGGTCTATAATTTAACCATCAATAGCCTAATTAAGTATGTCTAATACCAAATGATGGGAGACCATGATGGCTGATAAGGTGATTGTTCAAAAGAGGGTTAATATCTATGAAAAACCATCTCGAGAAACGCAACTTCTTGTGGGAACCACTCAAATTACCATTGGTGATATGCATGCTAATGCAATGAAATTTATATATTTTTTAGTTAGAAATGGTATAGCAGATATATCGCAAGATGATTATAAAATATTGGCGCAAATTTATGAAAAAGGTACTGAAAACCTCACGGCAGCGGATATTGAGACATTTAATACGATTATTAATGACCTAAAGATAAACCCTCATGATATTAAAGAAATCCTCTTGGTAGGTGATGAATTAGGCGATAGAGGTGAGAATGATTGGTTTATATTAAAAATTATCGACAGACTGCGCCAAGCATATCCTGCGTTGAAAACAAACATTCTTTTTTCGAATCATGGATTAGAATATATTGCAGCATGTGAGAAGACGGACCTACCGTTAGCCGCTACATACGCTTTAGCTGCCCAATCACAGTCATTGTCAAATTTGCAAAAACTTATAGATAAGAAACTGCTTAGCAGAGATGAAGTGGATCAAATTAATGTAAGAGCCTATTATCCTTCTTTAAAGCTTGTTTCCTATGCTATAGAAGGCGATAAAATAACGCTATTCACTCATGCTCCTAGTGATATTAAGCAACTGGCTAAATTAGCAAAGATACTCAAGGTATCCTTTGATGATACGACGCTTGATAAATTAGCAACGAGTATTGACGGTTTAAATGCCGCATTTTCTATGCACGTTCACAAGAAGACGATTACAACGTTGGTACCATCGCCAGTGGGTTTTACTGACAGAATGGTTAACATGTTCCCGCTGATGTCAATTTCTTGGAACCGTGATATCACAAGTAGGTTTCTGAATCGTTCTCTAAAGTATAATGGATATCAGGTTCATTATGTACACGGTCACGACTCGACGCTTACAGCGGATCGTAATGTCATCAATCTAGATAATAGCCTAGGCAAAGGCTCAAAAAATTTGCGTCAAAGCGAGCAAAATGAGGGTCTGCGAACTTATCATATACACGACACTACAGCTAGCCGACTTTCGCCCAGCCCACAAGTTGTGATTCAACCCGCTACGGCTTATCATCCGACAGAGATGTCTACGGTGGAATATAATGAAGAGGGTCATTCGCCAGTCCCTGTAGATATCGATCTTGATGATGATGATGAGTATGAAGAGAGCGTTTGTCCGTTACCAGCAGAAGACGTGGTTCATCAAATGGCTCCAGTCAATCCATTACCAGAACAGTCAGTAAACAAATCCACAAATCAAGACACTGATGTGGGCCCTGATAGTGCCCCACCTATGGTGGCTACAGAACAGCAACCCAGAAGAGCTTCTGCAACACCTGAAATAAGTGCGCATGAGGGCACACAAAAACCACAGATAATCCCTACATATTCGAGGCCGAGTAGCAGGACTACTCAGTATAAGGCAGCCCTACATAAGATGAGCTTGAGTGCTGAGAACACCATTTATGAAGAGGTAACAAGATTAATCCTTGCTGCTCAGAGTCAGCTTAACTCTCTCAAGGCTAGGCGTTCTTCAGGAGATAATCCTGATGTAATCGAAGCGCATAGAATAATGAACATTTTCATATCGACTATGGACAATGTTTTGCGTACTTATATTCGCGATGGCAATTTAGTTGAATTTTGTAAACGCATTCATGATGCCGTAACGAGTGCTAAACAAGAGTCCGCTGGTACAATCAGTCAACATCGTGGTACAGGGATCTTGGGTCAAATCCCCCAACTCTTAAACAAGAAAACGAATTCAGTAAAAGTATTAGATCAATTTGAAATATTGGCCAGCACTCTTGAGCAGCAAAAGACGTCGGACAAGCCTAAATAAATTACCCATTAGGTTTTTAATAGGTTAATATAAAATATTCATCAATATTGCTGATTTTTTTGAATAAACCTTGTGATAGGTTAGGGGCTGTCTACATTTCGTCCCTCTACGTCCCGCGCTTTATGCGCGGGATCCATTGTGGTACTTGAGTGAACAATTTTCTAGTTCGTTCTTTAATATTTTCTGGATCCTGCGCATAAAGCGCGGGACGTCGGTGTTTTATGCTGAAATGTAAACAGCCCCTAAAAAAGTTTTTTTCTGATGCCATTAAAATATAACGATTCTTTCTTCATCATGATGTTGACGTCTCGCCTCTTATTTGTGCGATCTAGGGGGCTTATGTGATATTAAAACATTTAAAACTTGCTGGATTTAAATCATTCGTTGATCCCCTTACGATCCCTTTGCAAGCATCGTTAGTTGCTGTGGTTGGTCCTAATGGGTGTGGTAAATCTAATATTATCGATGCTGTTCGCTGGGTCATGGGGGAAAGTGCCGCAAAAAGTTTACGCGGGGAGACCATGAGTGATGTGATTTTTAATGGATCCGCACAGCGTAAAGCTTTAGGTCAAGCATCTGTGGAGTTGGTTTTTGATAACAGCATGGGGGGGTTAACCGGTCAGTATGGCGCTTATCAAGAATTATCAGTTAAGCGATTAGTAACACGTGATGGTGATTCGGCTTATTTTCTGAATGGTTCACGTTGTCGACGTCGAGATATTACCGACATTTTTCTTGGCACGGGGGCTGGATCACGAAGCTATTCTATCATCGGTCAGGGAACTATTTCTCGCTTGATTGAGGCGCGGCCGGAGGAGTTGCGTGTTTATTTAGAAGAAGCTGCCGGGATTTCTAAATATAAAGAACGTCGACGTGAAACAACACAACGCATTGCCGCAACGCGTGATAATTTAACCCGTGTAGCGGATATACGCGAAGAGCTGGTTAAGCAGTTGGCGCGCTTAGAGCAACAAGCCAAAACCGCACAGCGTTATAAAAATCTGTGTGAAGAAGAGCGACGTTTAAAGGCGGAAATTGCTGTTTTAAAGTATCTGGCATTCGAAGAACAGCGCAGTCAACTCCAGCGTAAACACCAACAATTACAGCTTGAATGGACGGCGCATCAGACCCATGCTGTAGAGGCTTATCAACATCAAGTTGAAGCAAATCTTCAATTGAATGAGGTTAATGATGCTCATCAAGTGCAGCAGTCAGCTTATTATCAATTGAAAACCGATATTGCCCGTTTAGAAGAGCAGATCCTTCACCAACAGCAGGAAAGGGAACGATTACTTGCTGAGCAAGTGAATTTACACCGTGAAAGCGAAGTGCTGACTCAGCATATTGAACAGGATAAAGCCCTCCAGCAACAAGTACAAATCGATCAAAATATTCTCGCGCAGCAACTCATTGTATCTGAGGATGATCTTCAGGATAAACTAGGCCAGATTCAAACATTGCGCATACAATTGAGTGATTTAGATCAACAAATAATTGCGTTGCAACAATCTCGCCAACAGCACCAAAACGAAGTGGCGCTGGCCGCGACAACGATTCAACATCATCAACAGCGCGCACAAGATATTCGATCACGTTTGCATCATATATCCGCTGAGCAAGCGTCGCTAAAGGATAGCTTGGAAGAGGGTTTAATTACTGCTCTCACCCAACAAAAAAATGAGTGTGAAGTGCAAGCGATAGCTTCTGAAACCGAGCTTAGCGAAGCAAAAATTTTGGCATCTACACTTTCCGAAAAACAAAAAATGACGCATCAATCAGTTCAGCAGGCGCAAGACCGTGTGTATCAATTGACGACACAACTTGCTGCTTTGCAAGGATGGATTGCGCAAGCATTGGGACGTGAATCTACCTCTTTTGACAGTAATGAGTCTCGAACTCGTTGGGTTGAAGTGATTCAGGTGGATAAGCCTTGGCAAGCTATTTGTGAGAAGATCTTCGGCGACTTGTTACAAAGCATGTTAGTTGATGATTTAGCACCTTGGATGTCAACTTTGCCTGCTCAAGATCCTTTGATGGGTATGATGACAACGCCTAAAAAAGATGTTCTGGTGACGAGTCGATTTGTTAAGTTAATGGATAAAATCAGTGGTGTTCGGCCACATCATGCTGTCAATCTCGACAAGATTTATGCCGCCGACAATTTTCAGCAGGCTCTCGATTGGCTGCCCTTTCTAGATGCTGACGAATCAATCGTTACCCGAGATGGTGCATGGTTAGGATCTGGTTGGTTACGCTGGTACTCTCTGAAAGCAGCGGAGGAGACAAGTCTACTGGCTCGTCAAGATGAAGCAACTCAGATTAAATTGTTGCTTGCTGAGGCTCAAATTGTGCTTGATGCAGAGCTTACGGCGAGAGCCTTGATAGATGAGCAATACGCTCAACATGACGAATACTTGCAGTCCTTACAATCGGTCTGTCGAGAGCATCGGGAACAATTAGCGCATAGTTCGACCGTCCTTATGAATCAACAACGGGCGAGTGAGCAAATTACGCTTAAAATCGAACGATTAAAGGAAGAGCAAACTGAATTAGAGGAAAAGCTAGAGGGCATTATATTGATGCAGGTTGAAACAGAGCAGCAACGCGTTGCTTATGAAGCTTTGTTGCATGAGGCCAATGAGCAATGCTCGTTACTTCACGAAGAACGAAATGGTTTTCAATTGACATTGACGCCTTATGAACAAGCGGCGCAGGAAGCACAGCAGTCTTTGCATACTCTGACTTTGCAGCGGGAACGAACTCAGCTCCAGCTCGCTCAGCTGACAACTAATTTGCTACGTGATGAATCGCGTTTGACAGATTTAAAGGAGCGACAAGCTACTCTTCTTCAGCAGTTAAACCAATTGAGTCAACCGGACGAACCCTTACAAGTGAATTTGGCTGATAAATTACAAAATCAGCAGGTTATCGATCAGTTAATGATAGAGCAGCGAGCCCAAATTCAATCCTTGCACGCCAAGTTAACGCATTACACACAATTGAATAAAACAGAATCAGAGCAGGCTGTTTTGCTTAAAGATCAGATGCAGCAGATGCAAATTGAAATCGAAACATTGGGCGTTCAAGCCAGGAATCAATTGGAAGGTTTGACCGCACTTGAGCAGACTTTTGATGCGGTGAGTGTTTGCTTGCCGAGCGACGCGACAGTTGTTGAACATGAGCAAGCGCTCATTGGGCTAGTTGAAAAAATCAAGCGCTTAGGGGCTATTAATTTAGCAGCTATAGAAGAGTATCAAACTGAGCTGGCTCGTAAAACGTATTTAGATCAACAAGTTGACGATCTAACGGAGGCGCTTGCTTTATTGGATGCAGCCATTGTTAAAATGGATAATGAAACTCGACAACGATTTCAGGCGATGTTTAATGAAGTGAATCAGGGATTTCAGATATTATTTCCACGTTTGTTTGGAGGTGGTCAAGCACGGCTTGAATTGATAGGGGATAATTTGCTAGATGCTGGGGTCATGGTGATGGCCAATCCGCCAGGAAAGCGGAATAGCACAATTCATCTTCTCTCTGGTGGTGAAAAAGCAATGACGGCTTTAGCACTCATTTTCGCAATTTTTCAATTAAATCCAGCACCATTTTGTTTGCTCGATGAGGTTGATGCCCCGCTGGATGAAGAAAATGTGGCGCGTTTGTGTCGATTGATGAAAGAAATGGCCAATATGGTTCAATTTATTTTTATTACGCATAATAAAGTAACCATGCAATTGGCTGAACAATTGATTGGTGTGACCATGAAAGAGCAAGGGGTTTCAAGGATAGTTGCTGTGGATGTTGATCAAGCCTTATCAATGAGCGACACTAGTACATAACTAAAGATATTTTAAGGAGAAAACATGCCGGCAAATTTAAGCTTAATACTTAATTTATTATTACTTGTTGCGGTGATGGTGGCGATTGGGCATGTGATGAAATCACGACGAAAAGATATTATTCCTGCGCGTCATAGTCCCGACTTAGGTCTTGTTGTGGACCATTTTGGTTCTGATGAAGATGTGATAGCTATTCGTAAAATTGCTGGTGACCCAGATCAAGATATGACAGATGATGCTTCTTTTTTTCAGGCTGATTCAAATTTTCATGAGTCGCCATATGAAGATTTTGCTGCAGAAGACCATGATTCTGTCCAACCACAGGTAAGTGATACTACCTCGACAGTTGCGGGTCAAACCGTGATGCTTTTTTTATTGGCTAAGGAGCAGCGCCAATTTCTGGGCTATGATTTATTACAGACTTTATTAGCCCTTGGATTACGGTTTGGAGAGGGATCATTATTCCATCGACATCAACAGTTAAATGGACATGGCCCTATTATGTTTAGTCTTGCCTCTGCTACGGCAAGTGGTGTATTTGATTTACAAAATATTGGTGCTTTTAGTACACGGGGGCTGTGTCTTTTTATGCAAACATCAGGGAGTGCTAGCATTGATCGTGAGCGATTCGAATCCTTGTACACCACTGCTAAACAACTGAGCGAAGAGTTGGATGCTTATCTACTTGATGACCAAAAGAAACCTTTGAATAAAGACAGTATGCAGCGATACCAGGCCATCTTGGGATATCCACTGGAGGTGGAATTGGCAGTTTAAGGCTCGGACACGATATAAAAGAAAATAGGTTAGGATCTGTGATGATGACACTGAATGAAATTGCAGCGCAACTGGGCTGTCCTTTGATGGGATCTATTGATGTGAAGAACATCGTCATTGATAGTCGACAAGTCGAGCCGGGCTCTTTGTTTGTTGCATTAAAAGGGGACCGCTTTGATGGCCACGATTATATGGCTGCGGCCGAAAAGTTGGGTGCAATAGGCGTTTTGTGTGAAAAAAAAGATGTGAAGCTTAACATTCCACAGTTAATCGTACCTTCTTCATTAGCTGCAATGACTCAACTGGCAACTTATTATCGTCAAAAAATGAATTGTCCTGTGATTGCAGTGACGGGCAGTAATGGTAAAACGTCCGTTAAAGAAATGATTTATAGTATTTTACCGAAACCGGCTCATGCAACCCCAGGAAATTTGAATAATCATATTGGTGTTCCGCTCGCCATTTTACAGTTGAAACCAGAGCATCGTTATGCTGTTTTTGAGTTGGGGGCGAATCATTTGGGTGAAATTGCACATACTGCTGCAATGGTGAAGCCTATTGTGACGTTGATCAATAATATTGGACCAGCACATATTGCAGAATTTGGCTCGATCGATAACGTTGCACGGGCAAAAGGAGAGATTCATCAAGGCTTGATGCCAAATGGTACGGCCGTGATTAACGATGATGATGAGTATGCGCACTTCTGGGATGGCCTGTTAATTGGCAAGAAAATATTACGTTTTTCTATTGAAAAGCCAAGTGATCTGCATGCTAAAGAGATCACATTAGATGCTGATGGACGAGCTTCTTTTATTTTAGTGTTACCTACTGGCGAAGCTAAAGTTCAGTTACAGATTCCTGGTATACATGCAGTACGTAATGCCTTGGCTGCGGCTGCATGTTGTTATGCTATCGGTATTTCGCTTCCAGATATTGTGCTCGGCTTGACCTCTTTTCATGGGGTGTCGGGGCGTATGACTTTTCTGCAGGGGAAAAATCACGCCTTGATCATTGATGATACTTATAACGCAAATTTACGTTCTGTTTTGGCTGCTGTTGATGTGTTGTCAAAACGAGAGGGGCAACGTATTCTCGTGTTGGGTGATTTGGGTGAGTTGGGCGATTTTACTCAGAGTCACCACGAAGAGATCGGTCGTGTGGCGAGGGAAAAAGGCATTGATCGCTTAATGACCTGTGGAAATCAAAGTAAATTTAGTACCTATGCTTTCGGTGCTTTGGCGAAGCATTATGTTGACCAAAAACAATTAGCGCATGATTTATTGCCATATCTTAATAAACAAACAACCGTTTTGGTAAAGGGTTCTCGTTCGGCGGCCATGGAAAAAGTGGTGCATGAATTGTTGGATTAACCGCAGTCTGTTATTCTTGCCAACTTTTTAGGCTTTAGTAGCAGTTTAGCCACTGAGTGGCTTGCAATATTAAATAACTTTATGAGGAACCCCTCATCATACCGCCTTCGCGGGGACAGGTTGTTGTAGCAGCTTCTGTGTCCAGGACGAAGAGAGAAAAGAGGGACCTTAATCTTAGGAGTGAAAGCGAATGCTTTACTGGTTAACACAGCAACTACAAGGGCAGTACCATGCATTTCGTGTCTTTCAGTATTTAACTTTTCGTTCAATTCTGGCTGCATTAACTGCGTTGATTGTTGGATTATTTCTTGGTCCCCTTATGATTCGTTGGCTTTCACAACTACAAATCGGCCAAGTGGTTCGTGATGATGGTCCTAAAACACATTTATCCAAGCAGGGCACGCCAACCATGGGTGGGGTTCTCATATTATTAGGTATCGTCATTAGTTGTTTGTTATGGGGTGATTTAACGCAAGCATCATTGTGGTTAGTTATGCTGGTTACATTAGGATATGGTCTGATTGGTTGGATTGACGATTATCGTAAAGTGGTTCACAAAAATTCTAAGGGTCTTTTGCCTCGATGGAAATATTTGTGGCAATCTATCATTGCGCTTGTTGCGGTGATGTTCCTTTATCAGACGTCATCATTACCCGTTCAAACGCAGTTGGTGATTCCATTTTTTAAAAATTCGATGGTTGAACTTGGATGGTTGTTTCCGATTTTTGCCTATTTCGTTATTGTTGGTTGTAGTAATGCGGTTAATTTAACGGATGGATTGGATGGTTTAGCGACAATGCCCATTGTTATGGTTGCTGGTGCATTGGGTGTATTTGCGTATGCGAGTAGTAACATTATTTATGCACATTATTTAACGATTCCCTATGTGCCGAATGCTGGAGAGCTTACAATTTTTTGTGCAGCTATTGTCGGTGCTGGGTTAGGTTTTTTGTGGTACAACTCTTATCCTGCGCAGGTGTTTATGGGAGACGTTGGCTCGCTTTCCTTGGGCGCGGCTTTGGGCATTATTGCGGTGATTATTCGCCAAGAGCTCGTGTTGTTTATCATGGGAGGCTTGTTTGTGATGGAAACGGTTTCTGTTATTTTGCAAGTGGGGTATTTCAAATATACCAAGGGAAAGCGCTTGTTTCGTATGGCTCCTTTGCATCATCATTTTGAACTAAAAGGTTGGCCTGAGCCAAAAGTCATTGTTCGTTTTTGGATTCTTACGGTTATCTTTGTTTTAACCGGTCTAGCTACTTTAAAACTTCGTTAGCTTCAAGGACTTCATGTGGATAAATTATTTTATTTAGTGGCAGGTTTAGGGAAGACAGGGTATTCCATCGCGCATTATTTAAAAAGACAAAATCGTTCGTTCATTGCTTTTGATACACGTGACACGATAGAGGGGATAGCCCAGTTTAAGGTGGATTTCCCTAACGTAGAAATTTATTTTCATGAACTACCTAGCGCTATTTATTCACAAATTGCTGCGATTATTTTAAGTCCAGGTATTTCTCTAGATGAGCCTTTTTTAGTTAAGGCTCGTAGTTTAGACATTCCAATATACGGTGATATTGAGTGTTTAGCGCAAGTTGTTCAAGCGCCAGTGGTTGCAATTACGGGCACCAATGGTAAATCAACGGTCACAACGTTGGTCGGTGAGATGGCTAAGCAAGCCGGTTTGAAGGTGGCCGTGGCTGGTAATATTGGTGAGCCTGTTTTAAATCGTCTTAATGATATCGAACAATATGATTTATGGGTTTTAGAGCTGTCGAGCTTTCAATTGGATTTAACTTATTCTTTAGCTCCCAAAGCCGCGGTTATTCTTAATATAACCCCGGATCATCTAGATAGGCACCATACCATGGACGCGTATATTGCAGCTAAGCAGCGGGTTTATCATCATGCCGAAGTTTTAATTCATAATCGACAAGATATACAAACCTATCCTGCGACCATACCTGTGGCTGGTTCTTCTTTAGTGAGCTATGGTTTGGATCAGCCGGTTGGTGTGAATGATTGGGGAATTATTGATAAAGATGGCATGTTATTTCTAGCTCACGGTGATTATGAGTTAATGCCTGTGGATCAATTAAAAATTAAAGGTAAGCATAATTGGCAAAATGCGCTAGCGGCCTGTGCATTGGCGCATGCCGCCGGTGTCGGTTTTGATCCCATGATAACGGTGTTGAGCCAATTTTCTGGATTGCCACATCGTTGCCAATGGGTGAGAACATTGAATCAAGTTGATTGGATTAATGATTCAAAAGGAACCAATGTAGGGGCGACGGAGTCTGCTATCGCGGGTATTGGCGGCGCGATACAAGGGAAAATTGTTTTGATTGTCGGAGGAATGGGTAAAGGTGCTGATTTTAGTGATTTACGTCAATCGATGCAAACCTATGTTCGACAGCTCATATTGATTGGGCAAGATGCAGAAATTATTGCGAATGATTTGAAAGGGGCTGCTCCTATGCAACATGCCAATTCTTTTAAAGAGGCAATAAATATTGCGCAAAGCGCCGCATTACCTGGTGATGTTGTATTGCTTTCGCCTGCTTGTGCAAGCTTTGATATGTTTAGAGACTTCAATCATCGAGGTGAGGTTTTTGCTGAGTTGGTGGCTGCATTATGACTCCTAGACATTATTCTATGAGAGGAAAGCCAACTAATACCCCCTTGGCGTTGTATGATAAATGGCTCATGGGAACGTTTGTAACCTTGTTAATTATTGGTCTGATGATGGTTGCTTCGAGCTCAGTGATGATATCGACTAAGTTTTACGCTAATCCATTTCATTTTTTATTACATCAGCTGTGCTATCTTTTTGTTGGTTTAATTGCAGCATTAATCGTGATGCGTGTTGATAGCTCATTATGGGAAAAATGGAGTGGTGTTTTTTTATTGGTTTCTTTGACCATGTTGATGTTGGTATTAATTCCAGGGATTGGTCGTTCAGTGAATGGTAGTCGACGTTGGATTTCTTTAGGTATTATGAGCATACAAGTCTCTGAAATCATTAAATTAACGATGATTTTTTACGTTTCGGGGTATTTGGTTCGCCAGGGCGACAAAGTAACAAAAAGTCTTTTGGGGTTTATTAAGCCAATGTTTATTTTAGGCATTGTGGCTATTTTGTTATTGTTAGAGCCTGATTTCGGTGCAACTGTAGTGATTACTTCTACAGTGATGGCCTTGTTGTTTTTAGCGGGTGTGCGTTTGCGCTATTATATTGGGCTATTGTTACTGATTGGTGGTGCTTTTGCATTTTTAGCAGTCTCTACACCTTATCGAGTGGCACGATTGACGGCTTTTTTAGATCCTTGGGCAGATCAATATAAAACAGGCTACCAATTGACACAATCATTAATTGCATTTGGTCGAGGGGGTTGGTCTGGGGTTGGGCTAGGAGAAAGTGTCCAAAAGCTGTTCTATCTGCCCGAGTCGCATACTGATTTTCTATTTGCTGTACTGGCAGAAGAGTTAGGTTTGATTGGAATTCTGTTTGTATTGATTTTGTATAGTATACTAGTAGCTAGAGGATTGATGATTGGATCCATTGCGCATGCTCAATCACGACTTTTTGCTTCCTATACGGCTTACGGAATCACTTTTTGGCTTGGCTTACAAGCAGCTATTAATATGGGAGTTAATGCGGGATTGTTGCCTACAAAAGGACTTACTTTACCATTATTGAGCTATGGTGGCGCAAGTTTGATTATTAATTGTATTGCGGTTGCATTGCTGTTACGAATCGATCACGAAAATCGATGGCACGCATTGGGGCTAAGTGTTTGAAGATCAAGGGGATATAAGTGACAGTTAAACCAGATAATTTATATTTTTCGCCACGAATGCGACGGGTTGATCATATTCATTTTGTGGGTATTGGTGGGGCCGGCATGTGTGGTATCGCTGAGGTATTGCATAACGAAGGTTATCACGTGACGGGTTCTGACCTAGGTGAGAATCGAGCGGTCCAACACTTGCGGTCTTTAGGTATTACGATTAATGTTGGCCACGATGTAGCGCATGTGAAGGGTGCTGATGTTGTTGTGCGATCAACGGCCGTTCAAGATGATAACCCTGAAATTATTGCAGCAAAGGCTTCGGCTATTCCGATTATTCCTCGTGCAGCCATGTTAGCGGAGCTGATGCGCTTTCGTTATGGCATTGCCATTGCGGGCACACATGGTAAAACAACCACAACGAGTTTGGTGAGCAGTCTTTTAGCCGAAGGTAATTTGGATCCCAGTTTTGTGATTGGCGGAAAATTAAATAGTTGTGGCAGTAATGCGCAACTAGGCAAGTCAGTTTATTTTGTTGCTGAGGCGGATGAAAGTGATGCCTCTTTCTTGTTCTTAAAGCCGATGATGGCGGTTGTTACAAATATTGATGCCGACCACATGGGCACTTATGACAATAGTTTTGATAAGCTCCGCGACACTTTCGTTGAATTTTTGCATCATTTGCCTTTTTATGGATTGGCCGTGCTTTGCTTTGAAGATCCTGAAGTGCGTCGTATTATGCCTTTGGTGCAACGACCTATTGCAACGTACGGATTTCATGAAGAGGCACAATATCGTGCCGTTGATTGGACACAGAAAGAGTTGTTGAGTGAGTTTACGGTGCACCGTCCTCGTCAGTTACCCCCTTTGCAAATTACGTTCCAATGGCCTGGGCGTCATAATGTTTTAAACGCGTTAGCAGCGATTGCGATAGCGACTGAGCTTGGGGTAAGTGATGAAGCCATTATTAGTGGTTTAGCTAAGTTTCAAGGTGTTGGTCGTCGTTTTCAAATATTGGGTGAGCGGCAATTTGAACATGGTTCAGCTATTGTGGTTGATGATTATGGTCATCATCCTCAAGAAATTAGCTCTACGGTCGAAGCATTTCGACGGGTGTGGCCCCATAAAAAATTAGTGCATGTATTTCAACCGCATCGATATACGCGAACGCAATCTTTGTTTTCACGGTTTGTTGATGTCTTAAGCATGGCCGATACCGTGTTGTTAATGGATATTTATTCTGCGGGTGAGCCCACGATTCCTGGTGTGACGAGTGAGTCATTAATTGAGAAAATCAAACAAACGCATGCCGATATCCGATTAGTTAATGCAAATAGTCTGGTGAGCGCCTTGGATGAAGTGGTGACGGATCACAGTGTTATTTTAATGCAGGGGGCTGGTAATATTGGCCAGCTTGCTTTAAACCTCATGGTTAATAAAGATGAAAAACAACCCATCAACTAATCCTTCTGAAATAAAGGAAGCGATTGTTCCGTGTCAAGGCGAATTGCTTTTTGATGAACTATTAGCGGGATATACCACATGGCGTGTAGGTGGTGTCGCAAAGTGTCTATATAAGCCTCATGATGTGGATGATTTGGCGTTTTTTTTGAAGCAACTCCCCGAAAAAGAAGCTATTATTTGGCTAGGTTTAGGAAGTAATTGTTTAATACGAGATGGTGGATTTTCAGGAACGGTCATCGTTACACAAGGCTGTTTAAAGGCGATTACATTACTGGATTCTACCCATGTGCGGGTTGAAGCTGGGGTCTCCTGTGCGACGATGGCTCGTTTTTGTGCACGAAATAACTTGGAAGGCGCTGAGTTTTTAGCAGGAATTCCTGGCACCATGGGTGGTGCATTACGGATGAATGCGGGTTGTTCTGGTGGCGAAACGTGGAATCATGTTGTTGAGGTTGAAACCATGGATCGTCAAGGTGTACGTCGAATTCGAACACCTGCCGATTACGCTGTGGCATATCGTCATGTTCAGGGCCCCCCAAATGAATGGTTCATTGCTGGAACCTTTGAGTTGATCTTGGGTGAAAAGGAACGTGCCCTACAGAAAATTCGTGAATTATTAGACCATCGTGCGATGACTCAACCAACGAGTGAATATAACTGTGGATCGGTGTTTCGAAATCCACCGAATAACTATGCAGCCCGCTTAATTGAGGATTGTGGCTTAAAAGGAAAGCAAATAGGTGGCGCAATGGTTTCATCTAAGCATGCGAATTTTATTATTAATCATGAGGGTGCTGCTTCTGCGAAAGATATAGAAAACCTCATTGAGTTGGTTCGTGGTAAAGTAGCAGAAACACACGCTGTTGATTTGATTCATGAAGTACATATTATTGGAGAGCCTTAAATGTTTGATAAAAAACGCCTTGTTTTAATTTATGGTGGAAAATCTGCTGAACATGAGGTTTCTTTAGTATCGGCAGCCGCTGTATTGGCCAACCTTAATTCTGAAAAATACGATATTATCCCCGTTGGGATGGATAAGGCCGGTTGTTTTTTTAAAAATGATTATGAAGAAATGCTTACTTATAAAACGAGCTTACCGGTTTGTACTGATAAGTCAGTTCAGCTACCCGGGTTGTTAATTGATGGGCAGTTTGCCATTAAAGCCGATGTGGTTTTTCCCATAGCGCATGGCCCATTGTACGAAGATGGGGCATTGCAAGGATTGTTGAAGTTAGCAGATATTGCCTTTGTTGGCTGTGATGTTTTATCGTCAGCATTGGGAATGGATAAAGATATCGCTAGACGAATTGTTTCTCAAGATCCCACGATTCGAACAGCTCAATATCGGTCACTCTCGCTTTTTGCGACACAGTCTGAGAGACATGCTTTTTGTCAGGAAGTTGTCGCCGCGCTTGGCTTTCCTTTGTTCGTCAAGCCTTGTTCGTTAGGTTCGAGCGTGGGTATTCATAAGGTAAATTCGATGGAAACATTATTTGCCGCAGTAGATGATGCATTGCGTTATGATGAAACAATTTTAGTTGAAGAATATATTGAAGGACGAGAAATTGAGTTGGCTGTCTTGGAAAACAAACACCTTGGTGGTCGTCCTCAGGTGAGTTTGCCAGGTGAAATTCGCGTACATCATCCAGATGGCTATTACTCGTATACCACAAAATACATTGATAGTGATTCGACCGATTTAATCGCGCCGACAGAGCTTAATCCCCAATTAGTTTCCGAGCTGCAACGCGTAGCGGTGGATATTTTTGTTCGTTTGAAGTGTAAAGGTATGGCCCGTGTCGATTTTTTTGTGAATGAACATGCTGGCATGATTTACTTTAATGAAATTAATACAGTGCCTGGATTTACCCCAATTAGCATGTATCCTAAATTGTGGCAAGTAAGTGGGTTGGCTTATGCGGCATTATTGGATGAGTTGATTGACTTAGCGCTAGCTCATCATCAATGCCGAAAAAAATTGGTAACCAGTTATCAGTAGTTTTGTTAATAGATCCTGGTTTTTAGGCGCGTAGTCAAGTGAAACGGCAGTTTTTCCATGCGATGTGCCGAACAGTGATGTGGAATTTTTGAGGATTTGCAGGTCATGGAGGAAGACAAATCACAGTGGCGTTATGTAACACTTCTTTGGATGTTGATTCTCAGCGCTTTATTACTGTCTGCTCGGATTGCTTATGTTTATTTTGCAGATATAGAGCGTTTTCCAATTAAGACAATTAAAATAGAAGCAACTTATCAACATATTAGTCGCGAAACGCTCCAAACTTTGTTGGCGCAATCTATTAGTGAGTCTAGTTTTTTTACCTTCCCTGTTAAAAAAAATCAAGAAATGCTTGCGTCATTACCTTGGACGAGATCTATTTCAATTGATCGAATATGGCCCGATACGCTGAAAATTAAGTTGATTGAAAATACGCCGACTGCGATTTGGAACGATGATATCTTGATGTCAGATGGTAAAATGGTCAAATTTTACAAAGATGATGCGCTGAATAATTTACCGCTGCTAAAAGGTCCTGAAAATCAACAAAAAGAAGTCTTACAAGTTTATGAAAAAATAGGTAAGATACTATCAGAGCATGGTTTTTTAATAAAGTTGTTGGAGAAACGCGATAATCATTCGTGGACGCTGACGCTTAGTACTGGGCTTCAGTTATTCTTAGGAAAGCAAGATATTGATTTAAAAATTATTCGTTTTTGTAAAGCATATCCGGCAGTATTACAAAATACGTCAGATAGTGCGATGAGTGTCGATCTTCGTTATCCGCGAGGAATGGCAGTGAAATGGAATAATAGGGCAGGATGATGATGGCTAAAAAAATTGAAAAAAATATTATTACGGCCCTCGATATTGGCACTTCCAAGGTGGTCGCGTTGGTTGGTGAAATAAGTAACGATGGATCCATTGAAATTATAGGCATCGGGCGACATCCGTCACGTGGATTGAAGCGAGGCGTAGTTGTTGATATTGAGGCGACAGTAAACTCCATTCAACGGGCTGTTCAAGAAGCGGAGTTGATGGCAGGTTGTGAAGTGCATACGGTGTATGCTGGCATTGCGGGTAGTCATATCCGAAGCCTTAATTCGCATGGGATTGTTGCGATTCGTGATCAGGAAGTTACTCGTGTTGATGTCGAGCGCGTCTTGGATGCTGCGAAGGCCGTCGCAATTCCAGCCGATCAGCGAATTTTACATGTCTTGCCACAAGAATTTATTATTGATAATCAAGGGAATATCCGTGAGCCAGCCGGGATGGCAGGTGTTCGTCTAGAAGCTCGTGTTCACATTGTGACCGGGGCAGTCAGTGCCGCACAAAATATTGCAAAATGTGTCCGTCGTTGTGGTCTTGAGGTGAATGATATTATCCTTGAGCAGCTAGCATCTAGTCACGCTGTATTAACCGAAGATGAAAAAGAGCTGGGCGTTTGTATGATTGATATCGGTGGTGGTACGACCGATATTATTGTCTTTGTGGACGGAGCCATTCAGTACACGGCAGTGATTCCAATTGCCGGCGATCAAGTCACAAATGATATTGCCATGGCCTTACGGACGCCAACAAAAGCCGCTGAGGCAATTAAAATCGAGCACGCTTGCGCATTGACCGGGCTTGCTGATGCGAACGAAATGATAGAAGTGATTAGCATGAATGACCGGCCTGGTCGTAAAATTTCCGCTCGAGCATTGGCTGAAGTGGTTTCTGCGCGATATGATGAATTATTTTCCTTGGTGAAAAGTGAATTACATCGAAGTGGCTTTGAGTCTCGAATTGCAGCCGGGATTGTGATGACAGGTGGTGGTTCACGTGTACGAGGTGCGATTGAACTGGCAGAAATCTGTTTTGAGACACCTGTTAGGCATGGTTCAGCACAGCGCGTCGCGGGTCTTGTTGAGGCAACCGCTAATCCGGCATTGGCCACAGGTGTTGGGTTATTGCTACATGGATATCAACAGCAATATGTTAACAATTATACATCATCTGTTGCGACTTTAGGCGCGACGCCGGTATGGGATCGGATGAAAGAATGGTTTAAAGGTAATTTCTAAGACGCGAGATAAGTCGTCTTAAAAATAGGGATTAGCTGAGGGGAGAGCACAATATGTTTGAATTAGCACAAGGTCAAGATAACAATGCGGTTATTAAGGTAGTCGGCGTTGGTGGAGGCGGTGGTAATGCCGTTGAGCATATGGTGCTGGAAAATATAGATGGCGTTGAGTTCATCTGCGCGAATACGGATGCGCAAGCATTAAAACACTCAAGTGCTAAAATCCATATTCAATTAGGCGATAATTTGACAAAAGGCTTAGGCGCTGGCGCGAACCCCAAAATTGGTCGTGAAGCAGCGGAAGAAGATCGTGATCGAATTCGTGAGATTTTACAGGGTGCCGATATGGTGTTTATTACCGCCGGTATGGGCGGAGGCACGGGGACTGGTGCCGCACCTATTTTTGCGGAAATTGCCAAAGAATTGAATATATTGACAGTTGCTGTTGTGACTAAACCTTTTTCTTTTGAAGGTAAGCAGCGTGCATTGGCTGCCGAAGATGGAATTCGACGCCTAGCGGAGCATGTTGATTCGCTGATTACGATTCCAAATAATAAATTACTTACGGTTCTTGGTAAGAATATTAGTTTATTGAATGCGTTCAAAGCGGCCAATAATGTGTTGTTAGGCGCTGTTAAAGGGATTTCTGATTTAATTACGCGTCCAGGACTGATTAACGTGGATTTTGCCGACGTGCGAACGGTGATGTCTGAAATGGGTATGGCAATGATGGGAACAGGAAGTGCGAGTGGTGAGCAACGTGCACGTCAAGCAGCTGAGTCGGCTATTGCCTCTCCCTTGTTAGAGGATGTTAATTTTTCTGGTGCACGCGGTATTTTAGTCAATATTACTGCGGGCCTTGATATGTCCATTGGTGAATTTGAAGAAGTCGGTGATGTCGTTAAGGAGTTTATTTCTGATGATGCAACCGTTGTGGTTGGAACAGTTATTGATCCTAATATGACCGATGAAATGCGTGTCACGGTGATTGTGACTGGTTTGGGTGATGTAAAAAATCGGGGTCAGCAAGCTAATGCTTATCCGCATAATAAGTCTCGCGTGTTAGAGTCGGCGCTTCGGAGTGATGGTACCTTTGATTATCAACAATTGGATCGCCCGGCAGTTCTGCGTAAACAGGCCTCTCTGGTTAAGCCTTCAGCAGCACAAACTGCTCAAGCTGCCTCCTTGAATCGACAAAAGCTTCCGCAAACTTCTGCTGAGGCGGCAAGTGTTCCTGATACAGATTATTTAGATATACCCGCATTCCTAAGACGTAAAGAGGAATGTATTGATTAAGCGCTTATCGGTCTTAGTGGTTTTATAAAATAATGGACTAATGAGCCAACAATTGTTATGATCAAATGGTTTTTATGTTAAAAATTAGGGTCTTGGACTAAGGTAATTAATCAATGGTACAACAAAGAACACCGAAAAAGGTGATCCAGGCAACCGGTGTAGGGTTGCATTCAGGTCGAAAAGTTCTTGTCACCTTAGGTCCCGCCCCAGCAAATGCCGGTATTGTTTTTCGACGAACAGATCTTAATCCTGTTGTTGAAATTCCAGCCTCTTATGAGTATGTTAGTGAAACCATGTTATGCACCTCTTTGCAAAGGGGTGATGTCAAGATTGCTACCGTTGAACATCTTCTTTCCGCATTAGCCGGTTTAGGTATCGATAACGCATATATTGATGTTGATGCGCCAGAGATTCCAATTATGGACGGTAGTGCTGCGCCATGGGTTTTCTTAATACAATCAGCGGGGATACGTGAGCAAAATGCACCTAAGCGTTTTATTCGTATTTTAAAACCGATTCGTATTGAGGATGGGGATAAGTTCGCACAATTCTTACCATACAATGGTTATAAAGTTACCTTTACGATTGATTTTGATCATCCCGTTTTTAACCATAAACCTAAAACAGCTTCCTTTGATTTTTCACAAACCTCTTATGTAAAACAGGTATGTCGAGCGCGAACTTTTGGCTTTTTGGCTGATTATGAGCGGTTACGAGAGTCTGATTTAGTTAAAGGCGGCAGTTTAGATAACGCTGTGGTTGTAGACGATTATCGTGTGTTAAATGAAGATGGTTTGCGATTTGAGAACGAATTTGTTGCACATAAAGTTTTAGATGCCATCGGCGATTTATATTTGTTGGGTTCAAGTTTAATTGGTGCTTTTGAAGGGTATAAGTCAGGTCACGAAATGAACAATCGATTGCTTCGTGCGCTCATGGCTCAACAAGAGAGCTGGGAGTATACAACCGTTGATAAAAAACATGCACATAAGTCTCCAGTTGCGGGATTTTTTCCTTTATTAGATGATGCGCTCCAGGTTTCTTAATATCACAACTTTCGGCTCACTATCATTGCAAATAACACGATAATCCCTTATTTCCTCCCCTCTCCCAATTTACGCCAAATCTCTTTGAGCGGCTCATATTCTTCCATTTTACTGGCTTCCTGGATTGTTTGGCAGGCTGTTGTAGATAGCTTATGAGGGTTTTTATTTTTTTTCGGAGCGTTGTCGGTGTTTTCAGGCGTGATCACGGAAATACTGAGCGATGTGAGTTGGTAGAGTCCTGCTTTTTGTCGTAATAAGTCGCGTAAGGTGGGAAGATAGAAGCGTAATTCGGTCGCCATGGCCGCTTCGGTAACACCAATGTTCATTCGGCCTTGATTGAACTGCGTTATTTGGCAATAAGCTTGTAAGGATTCAGGTAGTAAAGGTTTAATGCGTTGATTGAGCTGTTCTATTTCGAGTAACTGTCGATAGATTCCGGAAAGTTGTTTATCAAAGCAATCAGCGATTTTGCGCACAAGTATACCCTCAGTGTAGAGTTGTCAATACACCCTAACGTCTCAATGATGATGATTATACCAAGCCTTATATCCCAAGCGTAGCAAATTTAATTCTCCTCCTTTATACTGAACTGATTATTATTAGTAATGGATGGGTGGGTTATAAGATGGCGCGAAACACAAGTGTGAGCAATGTCACAACAAATAACGACAGCGATATTATTTATGTTGCTAAGTTGCATTGGGTTATTTTTGTTTGGCCTATAGCTATTTTTTTCTTAGGTTTGTTTTTGGGCATTGAGTTTTGGCAAATGAAAGAAGTAGCTATTCTCTTAATTGTTTTTTCAATTGTTTGGTTGGCTGCGACGTGGATTACCTATCAATATTCTTCGTTAACGATTAAAAAAAACCAGGTCATTATTCGCTCAGGGTTCTTAGTCCGTCAAACGATTGATCTGCCAATGAAAAAAATAGAAAGTATTGATATTCGTCAAAATGTTTGTGGTAGCCTTTTTCAATACGGCATGTTGATGATTACTGGGACAGGTGGTACGCGCAATAGTATTAACTTTGTTGATAAGCCTTTGACCTGTCGTCGGTATATTGAGCAGTTGATACATGCTTAGTGTGCTCCTAATGATAAGAGATTTCTGATAATGCAAACCTTGCTGACTGAGCAACGTTCGGAGTTTCTTCAGGGATCGGTTGAGCGGGTGACTTTTCACAGTGAAGAGTCTGGATTTTGTGTTCTACGCGTGAAAGTGAAAGCTAGACGCGAGCCGGTAACTGTGACTGGTAGTGCGGCATCTATATCGGCCGGTGAATATATTGAGTGTCAAGGGCAGTGGGTTAATGATAGAAAACACGGCCTTCAATTTAGTGCAAAACATCTTAAGGTTGTTCCACCAACGACCCTAGAGGGTATCGAGAAGTATCTTGGCTCAGGTTTAATTAAAGGCATAGGGCCGCATTTTGCTAAAAAGTTAGTGCGTGCTTTTGGTGATGCTGTTTTTGATGTGATTGAATACCAGCCAGAGCGTTTAATGACCCTTGAGGGGATTGGTGAAAAGAGAAAGGCTCAGGTTATTGCCGCTTGGGGTGAACAGAAAGCTATTCGCAAAATCATGGTTTTTTTACAGTCCTATGGAGTCGGTACTGCTCGGTCTGTTCGTATTTACAAAACCTATGGCAATGACGCAATTGATAAAGTCACGGAAAATCCTTATCGCTTAGCATTAGACATTTGGGGAATTGGTTTTAAAACAGCCGATCAACTGGCGGAAAAACTTGGCATCCCTAAAGATTCCCTTATTCGTGCACAGGCTGGTGTTCGCCATGCTTTACAAACTTTATGTGAGCAAGGCCATTGTGCAGCCCTAGCCAGTCAATTGGTTGCGGCGAGTAATCAATTGCTTGAAATACCGACCCATATTATTGAAGATGCTATTGAGCGTGAAATCATTGAGGAGCGCTTAATTCAAGATGTGATTAACGATGAGCGTTGTATATATCCTGTTGCGTTATATCAAGCGGAAACACGATCTGCTGATCATTTAAAGCGATTGAATCAAGGCACTGCGCCATGGGGGATGATTCCGATTGATAAAGCCATCCCTTGGGTAGAGGAGAAAACGGGGCTAAAGCTTTCTGATTCGCAACAACGCGCTCTGCAAGCGGTGCTCGAGGCTAAGCTTTCGATTATTACCGGTGGCCCTGGCGTAGGTAAGACCACGTTAATTAATAGTTTATTAAAAATTATCCGCGCTAAAAAAATGGCGATTGGTTTGTGTGCGCCAACAGGCCGTGCGGCCAAGCGTTTGAGTGAAACCACTAAGCTACCCGCTAAGACGATCCATCGCTTATTAGACTTTGATCCGAAAACATTTGGTTTCAAACACAATCAGGATAATCAATTGCCGATTGATGTCTTGATCATTGATGAATCCTCGATGTTAGATATTGTGTTGTTGAATCATGTATTAAAGGCTGTTCCGACGCATGCGGCACTTATTTTTGTGGGGGATATTGATCAATTACCCTCGGTTGGGTCTGGGGCCGTTCTGGCTGATTTAATCGCTTCGGAAGTTATCGTGACGGTTAGATTGACCGAGGTGTTTCGTCAAGCCGCTAGTTCTAAAATCATTACTAATGCACATCGCGTCAATCAAGGGGAAATGCCGATCCCCAATGAAGGAAATGATAGTGACTTTTTTACTATTTATGCCAATACGCCGGAAGAAATTCATCAACATTTGTTGGATGTTGTTTGTCGGCGGCTACCTCAATTTTATCGGTGTAATCCGATCCAAGATATTCAGATATTGACGCCGATGAATCGCGGCGGTTTGGGGAGTCAGGGATTAAATGCCGCACTGCAAGAGCAGTTAAATGGTTCGTCAGAACCCAAAATAACTCGTTTTGGTACGACGTTTTCACCGGGTGATAAAGTGATTCAAATGACGAACAATTACAATAAAGAGGTATTTAATGGGGATATTGGCTTTATTGAGCGAATTAATTTAGAAGACGGTGTGGTCAGTATTCGATTTGATCAACAACTCAAGGATTATGAGTCTAGTGAGCTCGATGAGTTAAGTTTGGCTTATGCGATTAGTATTCATAAAAGTCAGGGATCGGAATTCCCTATTGTCGTTATGCCGATCGCGATGCAGCATTTTACCTTGTTAGCGCGTAATTTATTATACACAGGGATTACACGTGGCAAAAAATTAGTGGTTTTAATTGGTCAGAAGAAAGCAATTGGCATGGCTGTACGGAATAATAAAGAAGCCAATCGATTGACAAAATTGGCGCTGCGTCTGAGATGAAAATTATTTTATCTATTCATAATAGATAAAATGAGCTATATTTATCTATTATGAATAGATAAAATTGGCCATTTTTATGAATCAGCAACTCCTAAAACAGTTAATTCAAGAGCAACTTCCCATTCGTTTACCCCATCCTTTCAGCTTACTTCTGGGCTTATATTAACCGAGCATACTGAAGTGCAGTATAGGCGGCATCACATTATTGTGATGCCTGTATGGAAATGGCTGCTGGGTCAAGATTCAATCGAATGAGTATAGTCGCAACCCTCTTTAGGACAGATTTCTTGACGGCCATGTCGTTTCGTTTCTTTGAGGGTTAGGATAGGCCAAGCGCATCTCGGGCATTGTTTGTCGATCGGCTCATTCCAGAGCGCGTAAGTACACTTTGGATAGGCACCACATGAGTAGAATATTTTTCCTCGGCGAGACTTACGCTTAAGAATATGTGCCTCGTGACAAATGGGACAATCAATTTCTGTATCCCCAGGCTTATCGAGGGATTCAATGTGTTTGCAATTGGGATAATTACTGCAACCAATAAATTTGCCATATCGCCCCATTTTCATAACGAGATCATGTGCGCAATCTGGACACTTGCGTCCTTCTATGGGTTTATTGATATCACTGTCTTTTTCTTGATCGGCGGCGTTACCCATGTCCTGGGTATAATCACACTCAGGATAACCAGTACATCCAATAAATCGGCCACGCTTGCCGAGGCGAATTGCTAAAGGTTTTTCACATTTTGGACATTTCTCATCTAATGCCTCGGTCGTGATATCTTTACGTTGAACTTGTTCATCAGTTTGTTCAATCTTTTGAATAAATGGTTTCCAAAATTCTTCAAGAACAGGGATCCACTCGCGCTCACCGCGTGCAACTTCATCGAGCGTGTCTTCTAGATGTGCTGTAAATTCATAATCAACATATTGCGTGAAATAGCCAGTCAAAAACTTGATGACAATTCGCCCCACATCAGTTGGAATAAAACGTTTTTTATCGACAATAACGTAGTTTCGTTGCTGTAAGGTATGAATAATTGTTGCATAGGTTGATGGTCTACCAATGTCATGCTCTTCTAAGGCTTTGACAAGCGATGCTTCTGAATAACGTGGCGGTGGTTCGGTAACATGATGATTTGTGACGATTTCGTTAACGGGGATGGCTTCATTGAGATCAAAATGAGGTAATAATCCTGATGCTTCATCATCGTCTTTGTTGATGCTGTCATCACGGCCTTCTTCATAGACTGATAAGAAGCCAGGGAACGTGATGGTTGAGCCGTTCGCGCGGAAAATATTGCCCGGCCCACAGCTTAAATCAACTGCAACGGTATCTAATATTGCGTCAGTCATTTGTGATGCAATGGTTCGTTTCCAGATTAAGCCATAAAGCTTGGCTTGCTCTGGTGTTAAAAAGTTTTTTAATGAATCAGGTGTTTGATTG
>Ga0364866_10144_pt2 | contig 51698 bp, 51 predicted proteins | sample ExccelAu500001D3_3_FD_206913 | JGI IMG/M metagenome (GOLD analysis project Ga0364866, IMG submission 206913) | Enriched cells from Trout Bog Lake Hypolimnion, Wisconsin, USA - BchlTB.Aug13.5000.01.D3 | ecosystem: Environmental > Aquatic > Freshwater > Lake > Hypolimnion/Profundal zone | place...
CGAGCGAGCTTGATTCCGAGGTAGCTGTCGACACACACGTATTTCAGTTGACGCCGGTTGAAGCGGTCGGGAACATCTGCTACTGGTCGACCGACTTGGAAGGCGCCCACCCTCACTGCCGTGATTGAGCCAACTTGGCAACCCTTGAGTTCAGGTCGGTGTATTATGCGTACGATGGCCGACAGGTTTTACACGGACGAGCAGGCGCAGGAGATCTTGCGCATGGCTTCCCATTCCTCGATGGGATCCGGCACGATGAGCCAACGTCAGCTACTCGAAACCGCGGCCGAACTCGGTATTCGTCCCGAGGACGTTCTCCAAGCCGAAAATGCGTTCTTTGAGCAAGAGCGACTCGCAGCGGACCGTCTAGAATTCAAGAAGCACAAGCGGAGGGAGATCGTCCGCGAAATCTCTCAGTTCATATCAGTCGCTGTGATGCTTTACGGCATTGCTTTCGTTATGAACGGTTTCGCACTCCGCGGATTGCTGCAAGATTGGCCAGAATGGCCGGTCGGGATCATGGGGATCTTTCTCATTAAGAGCACCATCGAGTCCTCTCTTGAGTTGACCGTCAATCAAGACACAGCTTTCGAGAAATGGCGTCGAAAACGAGACAAGAAACTCGCGGCAAAGGCCGAGGCCGAGGTCGAAGTCAACGCCGAAGCGATTGCCGCTTCGTACATCGTCAAAGCCCAAGCCGAGCTGGAGTCAGACACGCTACCTCGGAATCAAGCTCGCTCGTAGTCTCGGGGCAACAACACCGTGTATTCGTGCCAGACTGGCACGACTTTGAAAGACATTCGCGCTTGCTTTGCGTTTGAGGCTGATCACGAACGCAAAATGAGTGTCGTGTCGCATGAAACTGCAGATTGACCTCAGGAATGGTATCGCAGAGTCGATACGCGCCGACCCCTTACGGCGGGCTCAACCTTCTGTGGAACGGCCGAGTCCTATCCGACCACGACGTGAGCTGGACAAGGTTCACTGACCACCGTGCTGGCGCAGAAGCTCCTCCATCTTCGGGAATTTCTTGTCTTGAGCCAAACGGACGCCGGATTTGCCGTGGTTCGTTTTTGCTCCTATGTCGGCGCCGTTGGATAAAAGCAGTTCGGCGACGGCCAGTTGGTTGTTGAAGGCTGCCAGCAACAATGGGGTCCAGCGGTCGCTCTTCGCTCGAGCGTTGACGTCGGCATGGTTCTCAAGCAGTAGCGCAGCCGCATCTTTGCGACCGTCTCTGGCGGCGAAATGCAGAGGCGTCCAGTGGTCGTCGTCTTTGGCAAGGACGTCGGCGCCGGCCGCAAGCAGCGACTTCATGACTTCGATATGCCCCCGTTCGGCAGCCAAATGAAGCGGCGTAAGTCCGCCTCCTTCGAGCCATTTCCTAGCCGGACTGATCTCTTGCACGCCTACCAACGCCGTCCATAGTGGAATGTGGCTGATCTTGACCCTTGTGGTCACTTTCACCTCCGCCTTGTCCGCTATAAGGAGATCCACGATCTCCTTATAGCCGCCACGCGCAGCGAAATGAATCGGAGTCCAATTGATCTGGTTCTTCCAGTTGACCTGAGCACCTGCCGCGATCAGCATCTCGACTGTATCTTTTCGACCGGAGGCGGCAGCTTCTTCCAGCGGCGTGGTTCCGTCTTCGTCTTCGATGTCGACCTTGGCGTGATTGTCGATCAGCGCTTTCGCGACGTCAGTCTTCCCTGCCATCGCCGCATAGTGCAGAGCGGAGCGATGATGACTGTCGGTTGCACTGACGTCCGCTTTGTTCGCCAGCAGAAGCGCAACCGCATCGGAGTTGCCGTGATAGGCGGCAAAGTGGAGGGGCGTCCATGCAAGTTTGGTCTTAGCATGGATGTCCGCCTTGTGGTCCAATAGCATCGTTATGGTCGATGTTTTGCCTTTGAAGGCGGCTTCGTCGAGCGGAGACAGCCCCATGTTGTCCTTCGCATTGACGTTAGCTTTCGCGTCGATTAGCAAAGCTACGATCTCGTCGTTACCGGAAGTCACGGCAAAGAACAACGGAGTGTGCCCTCCCTTGTCCTTGCTGTTAACAAGATCGGGCTTCTGAGCGATCAGGTCCTTCACTTTCGCAAGATCACCGGCCTTAGCCGCGTCGTGAATATCGTCGGAAAGGGCAATACCGCTCAACAGAAAAACGAGCGGAGCTGTAGTCGCTAGTCGATAAAGCCTCGAATTCGAGGACCTGGACGAACAAACCGTGCTCCGCAAGTTGAGTTCCATAACTTAACCGTACCGAGCCGGTGTGAAAAGAATCTGAAAACCGGCTCCGCTGCGTTCCAATCCGTCTCGGTCCAAGGCGTCACTTCTTCTTCGGTGTCGTAGCACCGGAGTTGAGGAGTATCGTCGTAGCCGTACCTGTCCTGCTCGTTGGAACGGTGTTCAACACAAGTTGTCCATTTACGACCTTGTAGCTGTCGATTTGCATCGTGCCACTCTCATCTCTTACCGTCCCAAGAACTTGGACCTGCAAGCCAACTGTCAAATCGCCGAATTTCCGGATTTCCTTGCCTCGAAGGATATTGACGTCGGTCGCGACATTGAGAAGGTACACATGCCCCTTCCGCTTGATTGCCTTACTCGAAGTTATCGTTCCGTTTCCCGTGCTGGACATGTTTCCAACGGACATCTGCTGGATGTCCTTACCTGGCCCTAGCACCTTTGATGGGATCATGCTTCGCACGACTATCCGTCGATCGCTTGAGTCAATCCGTACGATTACTCCATTCACAAGCGGGCGTTCCGCGTCGGCCAAGGCCGTAATCGGAAGTGCCAGGAGTCCTAGGCCGAGAACCGCGAGTTTGATGCGAGTAGACCAATTCTGAGTGTTAAGAGCCATATCCCAACCATATAGCCAAGGGCTGAAAGTAGTCTGAAACGATATTGCCCTAGAGTCTTCTCATGAATAGGGGGCCGAAATGAATCGAAAGACAGTCTTTGGTTTGATCCCGCTTGCGGTTTTGATCGCCTGCTCGTGTACGGCTCCCGCTCAACGTGACATCTCGGCCGCAAAAGTCTCGTTCGGGTTCTATCGTTGCGACATCAGAACTGCCATCCAGGAGTACTTCAACACAACCGACGGAATCGGCTGCAGCTTCGGTCCGGGGATTCGCGGCAAGGTCTCGATCGAGATGTTCGACATCGGTTGGGAGAGGGGCCTGCAGCGCCTTCTTGAGGTGAAAGGCCTGACGTACCGCTCAGAAGGCGGCATCTTCCAGATCGTCAAGAGACAGTCAGTGGGTGGTTTTGCATTGCCGAAGATCGAAAAGAAGCCGTTGTTCGATTCTGACTCCAACATCCGAATCCTGACCAAGACCAACTTGACCGTGGAATCGGTCGATGCCGAAAAAGCCGATGTCAAACGACTGCTTTTCACCCTATTTCGAAAGGCAAAAGCCTCATTCGTTATTGGACCAGATGTCTCGGGCACGATCTCCGTTCACTTGGCGAACTGCCCGTTTCGGATTGTATTGGACCGCGTCCTTAGCCAAATTGGAGCGGAATTTCGCATCCAGTCAGGAATATACGTCGTCAAATCGAAGGAGGGTTATAGGGACCAAATCCCCCCCATCGACGTTGATGGGAGGGCCGTTGGCTTCTTAGCGCTTAGGAGCCGGTTCCTTTAATTGGCCTAGGTCCGGTCTGGATAGCCGGCACCGTCGGGAGGCGTGCCGGATTCGTCCGGTTTCGGTGTCTCGTCGGGTGGTGTTTTTGCTGTATCCGGAGATTTGACGTCCTCTTCGTTGGTTCCGTCTGTAGTTGTCAAGGTCGCTGTCCCGGCAGATTGGTCGAAGTTCCCGGCGCAGTTGATCTCGTTGGCCAACTGGTCGAAAGGCATGTATGCCCTATTTCCGATGAGGATGACCTCGTTCGGACTGAGCATAAGGTGCATCGCCGGTCCGCCGTTGTCGCTCTGAACCGAATTAACTTGCTCGCCGCTGGTGAGCAGTGAGAGCCAATCCCGGTTTGTATCGAGCGTGACCGTTTGTTGAGTGGGAAGTACCACGACGGCTTCCTTGTCCTGGTCGATCCACTTGACGGTTGCGCCAAGCTGCTCCGCTACATCTCGAATCGGCACCATCAACTGACCGTTGATGAATCCCGGTTGAGCGTCGGCGAAATTGACCTCTGTCTGGTTCAGAACGACATTCGGACGGTTTGAACTGTCCAGAGTCATCGCCAAACCGCTGCTGCTAACGCCCAAATCGGTCGTCGACGGATTGTCGGTGGTGACGGTACTGCCCTGGACGGGCTGAGTAGGACCCATGGGGTCTTGAGTTGCTTGGGAAACTCCGAGGCCGAACATACTCACAGCAACGAATGCCGCCGCGAGATATCGCTTGTGTGTGACTTTCATGGATTTACCTCCGCGGGTAAGACCCTAAAGCCGCATTCTATGTTCGGATGCTAGTAAAAATACCAGTAAAACGGTCTAATTCACGGTTGGGAAGGATGAAATCCGAAGGTGGGCGGCGCCCATTGGAACGAGCGTAATCGACCTCTCTTCTCCCTCCACTGAGACTGGGCTCTTGGGCAAAATGGCTACAAGGCCGTATTCGTCTAGAGTCCATAGCGGGATCTGTTTGCCTGTGGTCTGAATCTCGATCGGGACGGTTTGGTGGGTGAACGGGTAATCATCGGCCGGCCAAGGTCGGCGTACGATTTTGAACTCGGGTTTGGCGGGAAGGCCGAAGTTCCAGTCGCTTCTGGGCAGGATTTCGTAGGTGAGCCACTTCGATTGATCGACGCCAGGGATCCAGCCGGAGTCGTGCTGGGTCGTCGTCGTTCCCTCCACGACGCGATACTCCTGATCGATTTTGAGGCTGAACGTCAACGGTCCGAAATCGACGCTGACAGAGTTCTTCATCTGGTCCCAAACGCGAATGCTTGTGACCATGGGAAGTTCGATCTCCAACGTATCGCCTGAGGTCCAGGTTCGCAAAATTCGAACATATTCTCCTGCCTCTCCTTGAATCGACTGACCATCGATTTTAACGGTCGCACCTTTTGCCCAAGTGGGGATAAGGAGATAGAGTGGGAATTCAACGGACTCAGGTATTTCGACTTTCATCTGTATCCCGCTTTCGAACGGATACTTCGTTGTCGTCGAAATCGTCACTTCAGTTCCGTTACCGACTTTGGCCCGTACGCTTCCCTCTAGGAAGACGATTGCGGCGAGGCCATCGTCCTGCGTAGCCATCCAAGAGCCTTCCAGATAGTTCACCCATGCGCCGGTATGGTTGTGTTGGCAGCATCGACTACTAAATGGGTTCATCAAAAGGTATGGACCGTCGTTTTCGATGCCCGGCGAGTGGTCGGCGGCATCGCTAACTGCCATATTGGGGGCGACGAGGTAGCGCAACGCCCGATAATCGGCGGTAAAGGCCGAAGGCAACGTGTTGTAGGCGACGTCTTCGCTGTTCGCCGACCATTTCGGATCGCCAGTAATGGCAAGCATGACGTTGTTTGAGGCGAGTTGCTCGACAAGTGCGCAGGTCTCGATCGCCTGATGTGGGTCGTCGTGTCCGGGGCGGCAGTTCTCGTCCCCTCCGAACATCCCCCCGGGAACCTCGCCGTACTTTTCGCGAATGAAGTCGAAATTCCGATAGCTGGCTTCGAGGTCCTCAGGCTTTCCGCTCTGCTGGAAGTATGTCGCCGGTTCGCGGAAGCACTCGGCGATGTTGACGTTGTGGAAGTTCGGGAGTCGGCCAAGTTGTCGCCAATTCGCCGTGTTCCGATCGATCTTCGTCGCCAGTTCGAGCAAGAATGGCTCCCCGGTGACGTTGTACAGCCAGTAGACACTGGCGAGGTTGCCCCCACCTCGGCTGTTCTCCCAATAGTCTTTCAGGAACTGCGCTTCGGGCACGGTAAGTTGCCACTTGAAGTAAGCGGTCAAGCATTCGATGACGCGGATATCGCCGCAGAACTCGTACCACGATTGAAGAACCTGGAGCATCAACATCTGGCCCCAGAGGTCGCGGAACCCCAGTTTGTGGTTGTGCACGGGCCCGAAATCGCCGTTCGGCCGCTGAGATCGCATCGTGCCCTCGACCCAGAACCGGGTCTCCTCGATCATCGCGGGGTCGTTCAGGATGTAACCGACGCGCGAGTAGCCTCGCAGCCAATACGGCAGTTCTTCCCAACCGTACTTCCCTTGTCCATCCTCGCTGAGCCAGGCATTGCCCTCCTTCGTTAACCAGATCGAGATCTCGCCCAGATGTCCGGTGAGTCCATCGCGCTGCAATTCCAGGCACCGCTTCAACCAACCTGTCGGCGCAAATGCCGTCACCGGCAACTTGACGAGTGGCGTTTGCAGAAGTGGAGCTTTGTTAGCCGCATAGTGGCTATTCGAACCGATTACGGGAGGGCGAGCGACAATCGTTGTTTCAAGCATGGCGTTGGACGGATTCGAGTTTACTGGAAGGGGAGGAGGAGGGGGGCGGTTACGAGCGTTGGAGCGTTGGAGCGTTGGAGTGTGGGGCGGTATTTCGGTATTTCGGTGTTCCGGTATTTCGGTGTTTCGGTATTTCGGTGTTTCGGTGTTTCGAGTGATTGGTGTTTGGTGGTTCGTATTTGGTATTGAGATTCCTTCCGACCAGATGGACTTGTCCGAAATGGATTTGACTATGATCCAGATCATAGTTGGGGGTGGAAACCTCAGATAGTCTGTGGTTGGTTAGCGGACTTTCCGAAAACCAGGCCCACAACTATGTCAACTCTTTATGAAAAACTGGGCGGCTCCGCCGCGGTCGACGCTGCTGTCGACAAATTCTACCGACGCGTCCTTGCCGACGATCGAATCTCTCGCTTCTTCGACAACGTCGATATGGACCAACAGGCGGCAAAGCAGAAAGCGTTTCTGACGATGGCGTTCGGTGGCCCCAACAACTACACGGCGCTCGATATGAAGACCGGGCATGCCCACCTCGTTGCACAAGGGCTCGACGACAGCCATTTCGATGCCGTCGTTGAGGACCTTGGCGCGACCCTCAAGTCGATGGGAGTTCCCGATGAGTTGATCGCCGAAGTCGCGGCTGTTGCTGAAACTACGCGCGAGTCGGTGCTCGGCCGAGTTTGATTCCGGGCTTTACATTCGAAGGAAAGCAGATTGCGATCGAGGACGGCGACACCGTCCTCGGCGCCTTGCTGCGAAACGGCTTCGAGGTCGACAACAGGTGCCGAGCAGGCGCATGCCAGGCATGCCTCTTAAGATCCGACCAGTCTGTTCCGAAAGTGTCGCAGGCTGGTGTCGACGACCTTCTGATCGAACGGGGTGCATTTCTGTCGTGTCAAGCAAGCGCCAAGGACGTCATCTCAGTCGAACGGCTTGGGAATGAAGCAATTCCTCGGTCGCAAGCGTTCTTGAGTAAACGCCAATGGGTTGCGGACGACGTCATCGTCCTAACGCTTGAAGCCCCTGATTGGCAAGCAGCGCCCGGACGATTCGTTAGGCTCATTCATCCTTCCGGCGTTGGCCGCCCGTACAGCCTCGCGGCAGCAGCGTGGGAAGACCCTTCACTGCTTCAGTTTCACGTTCGATTCATCGCAAGTGGAGAGATGAGCGGCCTGCTAGCCACCGTCCCAGTTGGTGAGCGATTCGAGGTCGAAGGACCATTCGGCAAATGCTTCTACCGATCACAAGACGGTAACGAGCCAATACTCCTTATCGGGTCCGGAACTGGGCTAGCTCCCCTCTATGGCATCGTGACCGACGCTCTAAACCAAGGCCATCGAGGCCCGATTCACCTCTATCATGGGGCTGCGACCTCGTCTCGGCTCTACTATCGAGATGAACTGAGTGAGTTGGGAATGCGGTTCCCTAACTTCCGATACGCAGCGACCGCCGAGAAAGAGGTCACCGGCTGCGATCGCCAAGGGTCACCGCTGCAATGGGCATTGGCAGACCATGCGGATCTGGAAGGATTCAAGGTCTACGCCTGCGGACACCCGGACTTGGTCCGCGCGGCCAAAAAGCAGTGTTTTTTGGCTGGCGCCAACCTCAAAGACATCTCGGCTGACCCGTTCGTCGCCGCCTAGCGAGCTATTGCATCCGTTCGGAGATAAGGCGGATCGACCATCCACTCCTTTATCTGGTTTATTCGCAGGGGTCGCGCGATGAAATAGCCTTGAGCCTGATCACATCCGATTTCGGTGAGGTAATCCAATGTGACGCTGTCTTCGACCCCTTCGGCAACAACGGTAAGGCCGAGACTATGACTCAGGTCGACAGTCGACTTGATGATCGCCTTGGACTCGAGTGAGGATGCCGCGGTCATCGCAAACCGTTTGTCAACCTTGACCTCAGAGAATGGCAGACGAGCCAGTAGTGCCAAGGAAGAGTGTCCGATTCCGAAATCGTCGATGGAGATGTTAAATCCCTTCATCCGAAGACGTGTGAACATATCGAGGTTCAACAATGGATCGTCCATCACCGCCGTTTCTGTGATCTCCAGGGCAATACAGTCAGTGCTGACGCCCGCCTGCAAGCAGCGGGATTCAAGCCAATTGGCAAAATCGTGCTCGCCAATCGTTTTTGCCGAGATGTTGATCGCCACATTAAGGTCAGGAGAGACTGAGGCGCCGACCAACCAGTCCAACGCCAAGTCTACGACAGTATTCGTTATCGGTTGAATCAGCCCCAAGTGTTCAGAAAGGGGAATGAACCTATCGGGCATCACCAACCCCCTCGTTGGGTGATTCCAACGAATCAACGCTTCAAACCCTGTCAGTCGCCGGCTCAGGCAGTCGATCTTGGGTTGAAATACCAATTCGAACTCTTTCCTTTCGACCGCATTTTGGACTTCTTCCTGAGTGATCGCAGCTTCTATGGAATGAGTTTGCGGCCTATCTCTAAGCGTCGTCTGACCATCGCCGTTACCGCAAAGGAACTCTTCAAGCGCGCCTAAACTGAACGGCTTCGACAGCGCCCCGGCAATGACGAGGCCATGTTCGATGGCGGAGACCTTTGCCGCATTGAGAACTCTATTCCCGACCCCGCTTGAAATGGTTATCTTGGCTTGACAACCCAGTTGGCCAAGTTGCTGAAGAACTTCGACGCCATCCATTACTGGCATAACCAGATCAAGGACGATATGAGTTGGATTCCAAGACTGGACGGCTTCAAAAAACGCATAGGGATCCGAAACCGACATCGACTCGATTTTCAGGTACTCGACCATTCTCGCAATGCTGATTCCAACCGATGGCTCATCGTCGAGTATTAAGACGCGCTTCATCGATTCCGCTAGCAACGAATCACCTTCACCAGCTCACTCGAGAGCTTTGCCTCAGAGAAAGGTTTATCGACAAACGAATCGACGCCGAGCCTTCTTAGTTCGGTTGCCTCCGTCTCGTCGAGATCGCCACTCATCACAATCACACCAAGGTTGGGCATGACCTTTCGGAGTTCAGAAATGAATGCGATGCCGTCCATTCCAGGCATGTGAACATCTGTAATCACGGCACGCAGCTTTTGTCCGTATTCCGCAACGCGATCCATTGCATCCAAGCCATTGGCGGCGGTCACCACATGAAGGTTCAGCGAGTCAAGGACAGAAGATGCCGTTATTCGGATGCTGTGTGAATCATCGACAAGAAGGACCGATTCCTCATTCCAACGAATCGCCTGATTGAAAGGGGTTGGGTGGATGGATCGGGCCTGAACTGAACCATCCGATGGAAGATACACGGAAAAACAAGAACCCAACGAAGGCATGGATTGTGCGACCAAAAAACCCCCGTGGCTCTTGACGATCCCTACGACTATTGACAGCCCGAGCCCCGTGCCTTTGCCGTGACCTTTCGTTGAATAGAAAGGTTCATAGATTCGATCCATCAGGTCGTGCGGAATGCCGGTTCCTGTATCTGAGACCTTCCAAACAACGTAAGCCCCAGGAACGGCCCCGGGAATTCTTCCGGCGAAGGCTGAATCGATTTCTTCGTTTTCTGCAGAGAGCGTCAGAACTCCGCCTTGCGGCATCGCGTCGCGGGCATTCAAGCACAGATTCACCAACACCTGATGTATCTGAGTCGCATCACCAAGAACTGAATTGAGGTCGGCGTGAATGGGAGCATGGAATTGAATATTGTCGGGAAAGGTGCCGCTTACAAAACTGACGACTTCGTCAATCGTGTCTTGTGGATGAACCGGCTTGAACTCGACAAAAGATCCTTTCGAGAAGACCAGAAGCTGCCGCAACATCTCCACCCCGCGATTTGCACCGGCTTCGATCGTGGCGATCAGATCGCGGCAATCGGGGTTCTGCAACCGAAGCAGTTCCAACGACATGAGAATTGGCGCTAAGGCGTTGTTCAGATCGTGGGCAATATTCCCGGCAAAAGTTCCAATGCTCTCCAACCTTTGAGCTCGAAGAACCAGTCGGTCTGTCTCACGTCGTTCGGTAAGGTCCCGAAATGCGCCGATCGTCAGTGCACCGGCAAGGGTATTGAGCGGGCTAAGACTGACCTCGAACGGAAACTCGGATGCATCCTTCCGCAATCCCCAAAGTTCGGCGCTTGGGCTTATTGTTTTGGAGGGCGCCGAGCTAAGGAACTCAGAAAGATAGGCATCTTGAGACGCCCTGCATTCGGTTGGCATGAGATCGTCAAGCTTCATTCCGATCAGTTCTTGACGGCAATATCCAAAGAGCACCTCTGCATGGCTGTTTACTAGAACAATCGTTCCGTCGAAGTCGGCGATCACCATTGCGTCGGGAGCAATTTCCAGCAAGCTGCTGAATTGTCTTTCAGCCTGCTGATTAAGGAGGTTCTCTTTGGCGATGTTCGAGTCGCGGTCGCTTTCACGCAGGACGGCTAAGTAGCTCGCATCCAGCATTCTTTGCGCTAACTGCGCTTCAAGCTGGGCGATAACTGCATTGAGTCGAGTTACTTCCGATTTCCAACTCCGACGTTCTCGCTGAACTGCCGAAGCAGTTCCTATTGTCGGTAAAAGCTGTTGAGTAGGTCGCAATTCGGACTTTGTGTCGGTCTCAGGAAAAAGTTGTCGGTTCGCCAAATCTCCTCCAATGGGCTACTGCATCAACTCTGCGTTGCGCAGAAGGACCGACGAGAAGGACTTCAACCATGTTCCGTTTGCTACAGGAATTCGAGTCCAGGCAAATCGCATCGTTTGAAGTTGGAGTATTTGAATAAATGAAGTAGGCTGGACTGCGTCCCAACTCCGTTACCGATTTCGATACAGACTGGTCGACGCGCAAGGAGCAGAATATGGGCGATAAAAAGCCAAAGAAGAACTCTTCAGGAACAGGCGACGCTCATAAAGCGAAGCAGGCGAAAGACGCGGCATCTCGTCCGCCGGAGGCGCCTCGAGCGACTGATTCCGGCAAAGGCAAAAAGAAGTAAGCAATCGATTTGTCTTCGAGCCTATCGAACTCAAGCCCATGGCAATGCTATGGGCTTTCTCATTTTGAACGACTGAGGGTGGATAATCTGCGAATGGTCGGCGAGTTATCGTTCGGAGTTGCTGAGGCCGAACATGGACGCGCCATCTTCGAAATGCGCCGTGCTTCGAGCGAAAATCTGACCGAGAAACTTGGGCCAGGTCCTTGGAGCAGCCCATCGCGCTTGCCGTCGATAAGAGAGCGAATAGCACTGGCCGATCCCGTCTGGCTCCGGAAGAAAACCATATTCGTAGCGCTCCAAAATGGCGCCGTGGTCGGGTCGGTTTCGGTTGCGAGCTTTCTTCCTAGCTTCTGGAAACCACGGTATTGGTCGGTCGCAGATGCCACCGCATTAGGGGTATTCGACCTGGTCGTCTTTCCTCACTTGCAGCGACAAGGGTTAGGTAGATACTTGATGGGTGGAGTCGAAATGGAAGCGCGCTCCCACGGATTCAGCGTCGTTCGCTTGGACGCCTTTGCCGAAAACCCTCACTCGGTGGGCTTCTACCGGCATATCGGATACGACGATCGAGGCGAAATCGACGTTCGCGGCTGCCGCCTTCGTTTATTCGAGAAACCTCTTCCCTCTAACGTTTGAACGTTCCAGCGCTTCAAAGCTTCTCCATCAAAGCCGTGCCGATCTCAGGCGCAGGGCGTTTCCTATGACCGATACGGAGCTTAAGCTCATTGCGAGAGCGGCGAACATAGGGTTCAGAAGCACACCCGTAAACGGATAGAGCACTCCGGCAGCGATCGGAATCCCGAGGGCGTTGTACGCGATTGCGAAGAACAGGTTCTGACGAATGTTCTTCATCGTCGCGCGGCTGAGCTTTCGAGCCCGGACGATGCTGGTCAAGTCCCCTTTTAGAAGGGTGATGGCGGAGCTTTCCATCGCGATATCGGTTCCGGTAGCCATGGCGATTCCGATATTCGCCTGTGCTAAAGCGGGAGCGTCGTTGATGCCGTCGCCGGCCATCGCGACGATACGCCCTTCCGCTTGTAGCTTTTTGATCACGCCAATCTTGCCTTCTGGCAGCATTTCCGCCTCAAAACGCTCGAGGCCAAGCTTTTTTGCAACGACTTCGGCGGTCTTTCGGCTATCGCCGGTCAGCATTACGATCTTGACTCCTTCGAGGTGAAGCGCTCTTAGCGCCTCGGGAGTACCGGATTTTATCGGGTCGGAGATTCCGAGCAAACCGATGACGACTCCACCACGTGCTACAAAAACTGCGGTATGCGCTTCTGCCCGTATCCTTTCGGCTATGACGAGCGCTTCTCCGGTTGAGGCGCCGATGAGGTCCATCATTGCCTGATTTCCGATTGCTAGATCTTTCGCCCGGAGTCCCTTTCCAGTTACCGACTCGAAGCCTTCGATCTTTCGAGGCAAGATTTCATGATCGGCGACGCCTTCCAGAATCGCCGCAGCGAGTGGGTGCTCACTTCCCTTCTCCAATCCGCCCGCGATCGCCAAAACTTCTGCCTCGGTACCGTTGCCGAACACGGTAACCGACGACATTCGCGGTCGCCCTTCGGTGAGCGTTCCCGTCTTGTCGATTACCAATGTGTCTACCTTCTCAAGAACCTCAAGCGCCTCGGCATTCTTGATAAGCACGCCTTCGCGGGCGCCACGTCCGGTGCCCACCATTATCGACATAGGTGTCGCCAAGCCCAGCGCGCATGGACACGCAATGATCAGAACCGAAACGCTGTTAATCACTGCATACGCCATCGCCGGCGACGGCCCCCAGATCGCCCATGCAGCGAACGAAGCGGCTGCGATCGCGACTACTGTCGGAACGAAGTACCCGGCGACCGAGTCAGCGAGCTTCTGAATGGGCGCCCTTGACCGTTGCGCCTCACCCACCATCTGAACGATCTGAGCGAGAAGCGTTTCATCGCCGACGCGTTCAGCCTTCATCATAAACGTTCCCGTCTGGTTGAGGGTCGCGCCAGTAACCGCCGATCCTTCGACTTTTTCAACGGGGATCGGCTCGCCGGTGATCATCGATTCGTCCACCGTGCTCGAACCATCCGTTAGAATCCCATCAACGGGGATCTTTTCGCCCGGACGGACTCGAATGATGTCGCCGACCTGAACAGATTCAAGGGGAACATCCAATTCGATTCCGTTTTTCACCGTACGCGCCGTCTTGGGTGAAAGCCCGAGCAGCGATCGGATCGCCGAAGTCGTTGCATTGCGAGCTCTAAGCTCAAGCACCTGGCCCAGTAATGCGAGAGTGACGATTACCGAAGCAGCTTCGAAATAAAGCGATACATGGCCATCGTGCCCCATGAACGATGCTGGGAAAACATTCGGGGCGATGGTCGCGACAAAGCTGTAGAACCAGGCAACACCGGTGCCAGTTGCAATCAGCGTGAACATGTTGAAATGGCGGTTGACGAGCGATCGATACGCGCGCTCGAAGAACGGCCACCCGGCCCACAAAACAACCGGTGAGGCAAGAGCAAGTTGAATCCAGGTCGAGAATCTCCCTGCATTCGCCAGCAGGTCTCGCCCAATTACGTCTTCGCCCATCGTGAGGACAAGCAAAGGCGCTGTGAACACCGCACTTAGGATAAATCGAGTTGTCATCGAACGAAGTTCGGGGTTATCGAGCTTTTCAGGTCCAATGAACATCGGCTCGAGTGCCATGCCGCAAATCGGACACGATCCAGGACCATCCTGGACGATTTGAGGATCCATTGGACATGTGAACTTCGTGCCTGGAGCTATGACTTCGGGCTCGACCGAATCAGGCTGTAGGAATTTCAGCGGGTCTTGCTCAAATCGATGCAAGCACGACTTCCCACAGAAGTAGTAAGTTGTCCCTTCGTAAACATAAGTCCCCGCTGAATCGTCAGGGAGAACGTCCATTCCACATACCGGGTCGAGGTGTGTAAGAGGTTCAGTCATAGGCAGGTTGCCGTATCCACCGATACGACACCCCGTAATTGTCCGATGTTCTCAGGCCTACGCCATTTCGGCTTGATTCTGGCGCAGTTCGCGTCCGGACCAGGCAGTTCGTTCCGAACACACAACCATAACATCGTCGTCGGCGAGGGTCGCGGTCAAGGCGACAGCCATGTCGACTTCGGTTCCATCCTTTCGAACGCCCATGATTGGGGGATGGTATCCCATCGTTCGCTTGCGTACGTTCGCAAGAAACCCGAGCCGGTAGGCATGGTGGATCGCTCGAATCGAATCGGGAACGAGGTCCTCAACCGTCAGTTCGCTTAGTTCAAGCTTGGTATATCCGAAAATCTGACAAGCGACTTCGTTAAACTCTTTGATTGCCCCAGTCCTGCCGTCGATGACGAGGACAGCTTGAGGAGATGCATCCATGAGTGCATGAAGGCGCGCTGCCAAGGATATGTTTATCCGCTCTTGCCTTCGCTTCAACGCTCTTTCGTAGAACATCCCGGCATCGTCGGATTCAGCCGCCGCACGTGCCTCGATTCGCTTTAGCGATCGGCTAAAAACCTGAGCCGAGATCTTCAGGCGACGACAAACTTCGTGGTCGGCTAACCCTTCGCTCATCGCGCGAAGTACGTCCTGATCAATCTTTGAAAGCTTCTTCATATGGGCGGTTATCTCGGGGACGGCGACGAATAGCTGAGGGGCCCCAGAATTTTCTTGACAGTATAGATAGGATTCCAGACGCTCCAACAGAAATCTTTGACGATTCTGAGTTAGTGCGATTGGAATCCATCGATTTCAGATATCGGGATCAAGAGCCGTGGTGGATCTGGGCATTTCACGACCGAAGTGATGAGCCGGAGTCATTAGGCGGCTTTTAGGCACGCAATCCGAGTAATCTCACCAGAGTGGTGAGTTAAGACTCATGCAAATGGATCGCCCCGACCCAATTCTCTCTCCCAGAGAACACCAACTCTTACGCTTGGCAGCGGCAGGGTTTACCGACATGGCCATTGCCGAGCAACTCGGTATCAGCGAAGCGACAGTCGGCACCTATTGGGGTCGCGTCAGGATTAAGTTCGGCCCCTACAGCCGGACAGAACTCGTCGCGATTATGATGCGAGCCGAGAACGAGGCTACGCTTGAAACACTGCGCCTCGAAAACGCTTCTGTAGTAAGCGAGTTACAGATTCAGCTCAGCTCTGGCACCTCCCTTTCCTCTCGAACGGTGCTTGAGAATGCCCCGGATTCGATCCTTCTCGTTTCTACTTCCGGCATTATCGAGTTTGCCAACGAAGCCGCCCAAGACATGTTCGGCTACGGCAAGGATGAGATGGAGGGCCTCGAGCACAATCTACTTGTGCCGGTCCGGCTACGGGATAGGCATGCTGAAATGAGCCAGGAGTACATTCGGGATCCCGGGCGGAGGTCGATGGGCATTCATATGCAGACGCCCGCCCTTCACAAGAACGGTCTCGAGTTTTCCATCAGCGCCACTCTTTCGGCAATTGAGAGCTCAACGGGTCCGGTCGTGATGTGCGTGGTTCGAAATTCCGCAGCCGCTTAGCTAAAGATTGCTATCCAGTTCGGATACTTCGCTTGCCGTCAAGCGGAAATCCAAAGCGCCGATGACTCCATCGACTTGCCCGGGTGTTCGAATTCCGACGATCGACCCAGTTATGGCCGGATGGTGCAAGGTCCAAGCGATAGCTGCTTCACCGGCAGTACGACCGTGGCGTGCGCCGATCTCGCCGAGCTTGGCCGCAACCGCGAGGTTCTTTGAAAGCCGTGGCTCTTTGAACTCGTCACTTCGACTGCGCCAATCGTCTTCAGCAAGTGAGGCTGCCCTTTCGACTGTCATCTTTCCAGTGAGAAGTCCGGAAGCCATCGGCGAATAGGCGATCACGCCGATCCTTTGGTCCAAGGCATAAGGCAGGACTTCGTCTTCGATACCTCGGCGAAGAATCGAATAGGGCGGCTGCAACGAAGTAATTGGAGCAATTGCCTGCGCTCGCTTCAACTGAGGGACATTGAAGTTGCAGACGCCGATGTGGCGGACCTTCCCTTCCGCCTTCAATTCGGCCATCGTGGCCCAACCTTCTTCGATATCTTCCTCCGGCTCCGGCCAATGGATCTGATAAAGGTCGATGACTTCCAGGTTGAGTCGGCGTAGCGACGCTTCCACTTCCCTTCGGATCGAGTCGGCCTTCAGGCTCTTGGCAATCTCGCCCTGCTCGTTCCAGATTCGCTCGCATTTGCTGAACACATACGGTTTCTGAGACATTCCCTCAAGGGCTTTAGCGACGACCTCTTCAGAATGGCCGAGGCCGTATACAGCGGCGGTGTCGATCCAATTGATGCCGGCATCGATCGCCTTGTGAATCGCGGCGATCGAATCGTTATCGTCTTGAGCGCCCCATGCGAATCGATAGCCCGATCCTCCCATCGCCCAAGCGCCGATTCCAATCGAAGTGATCTCCAAATCGCTGTCGCCCAACCGCACCTTTTTCATTTCCAAGAGTCTACGACTTGCATTGGGACAAAGTCTGCTCGATCCCTGATTTCGATTTGCTCGTTGGCATTTGAGTGGCACTCTAGAACGGTCCTTCAGGCCTAATTCCGCGGATTTTGCCTAGAGTTCGGCTAGAGCCCGGGAGGTTTGCGCTCAGATGTCGTCGGAAGAGATAGTCCGCACCTGGAGTTCAAAATGATTCGATCGCTAACCTTCCTGGCATTTGTCGTCGTTTCGAGCGCGATGGCGGGAGCACAAGTCGTCCAAGTCTCAAACCACGTCGGCTCAGCCGACCCTTGGGGCCGGTACTTCAACACTCACAAGAAGCTAACTTTTTCTGGCCGCGTGGCTGGAATTGCCCGAACGAAATCAACTTTGAGTAGCGAACCGCAAGTCACAGTTCTTATCGATACCAAGAATGGTGGCATCTCCGAAGTCGAACTTGGGCCGAAGTGGTACGTGGATCAACAGGTCGCCAAGGTCCGACTTGGGGATACCGTCCAAGTAACGGGATCAAAAGTGATGACGAAGGATCGAGGGATCGTTGTCGCATCCCAGGTGGTCGTTAACGGGCGAGGCGGACCGGTACTTGCACTTCGTCGCCTAAACGGCAAGGCGTACTGGCTACCGACGCAAGTCGCCAAAAAGTCTGAAACAACTTCACAGGACGCCTTGGTCACCGAAGAAGGATTAGGGGACTCTTTCACGGACAATGTCAATGTCCTGCCTGAACCTCCACGGCTGATCCAGTTCGATGGCGGTCTGCTTAACGTAGACACCGGCCCAGTTTGGTACGGCCGGCAGAATCAGTTCATTCCGATATCGCGGGGGCTAAATATCGTTAATGGCCCATACCCTTTCTTCTTCCGGCCGTTCTAGCACGGTTTTCACAGAACATGGACCCGAGCGGATGCCAGCGTCGTCGTAGCTCCAGAAACCTCGAAGTCTGGAGAGAATGAAGATGAGAAGAACAACCTGTACCGCATTGGCTATTGCGATATGTGCGATCGGCGCCGCTCAAGCGATTAAGCTGGACACACACGCAATGGCGTCCGACGTGTGGGGGAGCCAATACCGTTCCGGCCACAAAATCACGTTCACCGGTCGTGTAACAGGAATCGTCAGGACTCGTCCTGTCACTAGCTCCGATAACGAAGTCACCCTCCTTGTAAGAAACCGAGATGGTGGTGGCTCCTCAGTTGTCGACGTTGGACCGGCATGGTATGTGGACCACCAGGTGGCGAAGATTCGCCTCAAGGACAACGTTCAAGTAACCGGATCGAAGATCCTTATCGGACGACACGGGATCGTTCTGGCTGAGCAGATCAGAATCAATGGCGAGGGTGGCCTTGTGGTCTCGCTGCGCCGTGCAAGCGGACGCGCGTTTTGGATGGGCACAGAAACAAATTCGGTCGTTTCAGTCCCGACCGGCCCGAACGTCCTCACAGGAACGTTCACCAACTTCGGAACTTACATGCTGAACGATGTTCCGTACGTGCAGGGCGTTCTCCAGACGGCCAACGGTCCGCTCAATGTCGACTTAGGGCCGCAATGGTACTACGGACAGCAGAACCTCGATTATCGCGTTGGCGACGGTGTATCGATCGTGGCAGGACCGAACCCGTTTACGGTCGGTCCTAACCTGAACATCTACCCAAGCTATTCGATCTATCGCGGCCCGCAAGTGTATTCGATCCGCAATGAGAACGGTGTTCCTCTCTACTATTGGGGCCAGCAATAGGAATCATAGGTGTCCAGATGCCGTTGGTCGGTTCGTTTCGGTGATATGGGCTGACTCCAAGTTCCAACCAAGTCCAAGACGAGGGTTGAGCACGCTGGCACGAGCCACCCAGCGGCCACCGAAAAATGGAATCGGGATTCGCCCGATTCCCGGTCGGCCACCGGCCAACGAACTCTACCCTTCCGCGAATGCGCGCTCGAGCTCAGCGACGTCGATCTTGACCATTCCCATCATCGCCTTCATCGCATTTCCGGCTTTGTTGCGGTCGCTATCGCCGAGTAGTTCACCGAGACGCGATGGGATGATCTGCCAGGTGAGACCGAATTTGTCGGTTATCCAACCGCACTGCAACTCCTTGCCGCCTTCAGACATCTTCCCCCAGATCTCATCGACCTCCTGTTGAGATTCGCAGGTGACGAAGAGTGAGATCGCAGGCGTGAAAGTGAAGTGGGGCCCGCCATTAAGGGCGATGAACTCCTGCCCTTCAAGCGTGAAGTTGACTCCCAAGACAGAGCCTTCCTCGTTGGGCGCCTCGGAGCCATTACGCATATACCCGTCGATCGTCGAGTTCTTGAAGATCGAAACGTAGTAATTTGCAGCTTCCTCAGCATTGCCGTCATACCAAAGAAACGGTTTGATTTTTTGCATTTTAGTAATCCTATGAATTGGGTTCAGATTGTGACACGGATGTCTAGGTGGTCGAGTTGGCGGGAAAGCCGCTGTTCGAAACTACTGGTTCCGAACAGCATGGATCGGCTCAAGAGTTGATCGCAAGCCAAATCTCAAGGTCGCCTTTGCCTGCATCGGGACAGAACCCAGGGCCATAGCGCTCGAACATAATTGAAGGATCGGTAACGACCTCTCCGCTCGATGGTAGCCACTGATGCCAAATGGAATCGATCGTGATGCAGAGCTTCGAAAGATGCTCCTCGTGTTGGAACACGGCGTATCTGAGTGCAGGGAGGCTCTTGGTCACGAACCCCTCCGGCAGAGGCCCGATTTGCTCTATTTCCACGGCGGCCATGTACCGGAATCCACTGTCGTTCATATCGTAGGACAGGCCATATGCCACGTTGCCAACTTGTCCGGACACACTTCCGAGAAATGGAACGAAGTCGCCCCAAAGCTTCGGAATTTCCGCCATCGTACTGAATGCAAAGTGCTTATCGAGTCCTGCTAGGAGCATCGAATCGGAATCGACGAATCGGACTGGTGAAATGCTCATCTCCGCTTTCCTTAATCCCTAGCGATCCGCCATTGAACTCGACACTTTGTCGATCGCCTCTTGATCGATGATTTCCGGTGGAAAATCGGACAAGTCGAACACTTGGCGGATCTCGATTGTTCCCTCTCGATCCCGTCCCATCGGCGCCGGACTCTTCTTGGCCCAAGCAATCGCTTCTTCCTTGGAATTCACCTGGATCAGCCAGTAGCCCCCGATTAGCTCCTTGGTTTCGGTAAACGGGCCGTCGGTAACGGTCGCCACCCCATTCGAAAAGGTCACTCTAGCCCCTTTTGAACTTGGATGAAGGCCGTCGAGGCTCAGCAGGACACCTGCTTCAGCCATCTCTTGATTGAACTTCATCATATCCGCCACAAGCTCTGCGGACGGCATTTGACCTGCCTCACTCTCCGCACTCGCCCTTACCATCAACATGAATCTCATTGTGTTTCTCCTTTTGTGTGGATTAGCAAGAGGAACCGTCGGTTCCAGTCTTCGCCACCATGCAAGTTAGTCGCTCACGATCCTTCCAAATCGACAATCGATCTAAAAAGTTACGAACTGACCTCGCTAATCCGCATTTCCAAGAACCTCATTTCTGGCCCCTGTTGCGTCAGCGCGAGAGCGCGACGATAGGATCGCTTCGCATCCTCGAATCTACCAAGCCGCCGACAAAGCTCTGCGTGGGCGGAATAGACGAGATAATAGTCCGCCAATTCTCCTCGCTCAAGAATGGACTCGATCAAGGTCAAGCCGGCAGCAGGACCTGTGTGCATCGCAACGGCAACGGCGCGGTTTAGCTCGACAATAGGAGAAGGGGCGATGCGCATAAGCACATCGTAAAGGCCGACTATTTGGTTCCAGTCGGTCGAATTAGAGTCTCTCGCTTCGGAGTGAACGGCAGCGATGGCGGCTTGGAGCGTATAAGGTCCGAAACGCCTCGACATCAGAGCCCTCTGCACCAGAAGCTGCCCCTCCTCAATCTGGTCGCGATTCCAAAGCGTACGATCCTGATCTGCGAGTAGAACGAGATCCCCGGCCTCTGAGCTTCGGGCGTTACGTCGCGATTCTTGAATCAACATCAATGCCAGAAGCCCTGCCACCTCCGGTTCTGGTAGCAAGTCCAGCAAGAGTCGACCAAGTCGAATCGCTTCGCCAGAAAGGTCTGCTCGGGTTAGTGCGTCGCCGGACGAAGCGGAATACCCTTCGTTGAAGACGAGGTAAACGACGTGAAGGACAGTGCCCAATCGCTCAGGAAGATCTGCTGCCGACGGGATCTGATATGGGATTCCGGCGTCCCTGATTTTGTTCTTGGCCCGAACAATCCGCTGAGCGAGGGTTGTCGGTGCAGTTAAGAACGCTCTCGCGATCTCTTCAGTTGTAAGGCCGCATACTTCTCGAAGCGTCAGGGCAACCCTAGCATCTTGCGAAAGTGCCGGGTGGCAACATGTAAAGATTAGGCGAAGGTCGTCGTCTTCAACGCCTTCTACGACTTCAAATTCGGCACTCGAATCGAAACCTGAGGTTTCGGCGATCTTCGACAACGAAGCATCGAATCTTGCCCGCCTTCGCAACGAGTCGATGGCTTTGAAACGCCCCGTGGACACGAGCCATGCCCGAGGATTCGCAGGAACGCCGTCCCTCGCCCACTGCTCGAGAGCTGAGGCGAACGCATCTTGAAGCGCCTCCTCGGCGAGGTCAAAATCCCCGAGGAGACGTATGAGCGTAGCCAGGATTCGGCGTGACTCTGCGCGATAAACCGAATCTACGATTTCTTGTACGCTATTGACGATAGGCCGCTAAAACAGTTAGTTACTTGCCCGCCTGGATACGGTGCCCGTCCATCTTCTGTTCCTGACTCTTCCAAGTCATGCTCACATACTTCCAGCCGGAACCGACCTTCTTGAAGACATCGATGCTTACGCCTGAAAAGCTCATCGAATGAGACTTCTTGTCTGGCCCAGTGGTAAGCCCGGTCATACGATGAATACACAAAGCGGTGGATGTGTCCCCCGCCGATTTGACGCTTAGGAGCCGAGTGTCCACCAGGTTCACTTTCGTCATCATCCCTAATCCCATCTTCATCTCCGACAACATCTGGGCATATGTCATCGGCTTGGAGGCTGGGGTCTCGTAATACTTGAAATCTGGGGAGATCACACCCTTCAGTGCATTGTCAAAAGCGACAAGGTCTTTCTTTTGCATCGCCTTGCAAACGGCGTCGTCCATCGCTTTGAGTTGCGGGCGGATATCGTCGGCCAAGGCAGTTGTCATCAATCCGAGAACGCAAAGAGGCAGGATAATCGCTTTCATGATTAGATAATTATAAGGTTTGGCTTTAGTTTCTGGAAGAGGTGCAACAAGAATCAATTTGAATACGATTCTTGACGATTGCCTGAGCTACTCTTATGGGTCTGAGATTGGGATCAACGATGAAGACGAACTTAATTCTTGTTTTGAGTGTTTTGGCCACCGCTGCTTCGGCAAATGACTTCGGTACGAACGGTAGGCAGGCTCCTCCAATGGACCTCTCTAAGTATCTGCCATACACCTCTAAGGCAGACCTCGGCGATTACATCCTTGAACCTCCGTATTCAAACGCACCTGAGCTAACTCCGCGATCGGATGTTCCTAAAGGAAAGATCTATCACCTCGTGATGGATTCGGCCGACAGCAAGATCTACCCCGGAATCGTTAAGAACGCGCCCGGCAAGATCACTCCCTATAAGCGGAATGTGACCGTTTACGTCCCAAGTCAATATGAGGCTGGAACTCAGGCGCCGTTTCTTGTTTCCCAGGACAGCATGGGGCGAGGCGAGATTCCGACAATTCTCGACAACATGATTGCCGATCATCGACTACCGGCGATGGTTGCGATCTTCATCGATTCCGGCGGCAGCGATGCTCAAGGCAGCCAACGTGGGCTTGAATACGACACCTTATCCCCTTGGTACGCGCAGTTCATCGAATGGGAGGTCCTCCCAATGGTCTCAGCGCAATGCCACGTCTTGTTCACCAAGGACCCTAACGGAAGAATGACCATGGGAGGAAGCTCGGGCGGCGCGTGCGCATTCTCAATGGCTTGGTATCGACCGGACCTATATCATCGAGTTCTGACTTACTCGGGCACCTACGTTAACCAGCAGTGGCCACCAGATCCCCAGAACCTTCACGGCGCTTGGGCTTATCACGAATACTTGATCCCTCAGGCAAAGAAGAAGCCGCTGCGCATCTGGATGGAAGTCGGCGACAACGATTTGAGGCCTAACGATCCGGAATCGACACTCCATAACTGGCCCTTAGCTAACGTCAGGATGGCTGCCGTCCTTAAGGCCAAGAAATATCCCTATCAGTTCGTGTTCGCCAAGAAGGCGGTCCACGTCGATGGCGGTGTCGTCCGGCAGACGCTTCCGCAAGCACTCGAATGGGTTTGGAAGGGTTACCACTCCAAGTAGCTTTTCTCACGTATAAAGTAGAGAGATGGCACACCCATTCGATCGCCTGACATTCGTCTATGACGGATGGGACGGCTACCATCGAAGTATCGTCAACGCAGTTGCTCCGCTAACCTCGGAGCAACTCGCTTTTCGCGGAAATTCGGACTTGCGCTCGGTCGGCGAACTCGCTCTCCACATTGCCGACGGTCGAGTGGATTGGTTCCGAAGGATCGACGCACCACTCAGCAAGCACCTGTGGTCCGAAATTGAATCGCGCGTCGTCTTCCCAACTGAAGATGCCTCCAAACTAGTCGCTTGGTTAAACAAAACGTGGGAAATGGTTCAGGCCACCCTTGACCAGTGGTCAACCGAAGACCTCGCCGTTAGCTACAATCACCCCTATCAAGGGAAAGTTTTTGCGGTGTCCCGCCAATGGACGATCTGGCGCATTATGGCCCACGACATTCACCACGGCGGACAACTCAGCGAGTTGCTCGCCACCGAAGGAATCGTTCCATTTGAACTGACGCTCTTGGGAGGACACTTGACGGAGCCCCCAATCGTCACCTAGGCCGTAATTGACCGATAGGCCGCAATAACCTCGGAGGATCTATCCGTGTCCGGGTTTTCATGGACACGGAAGACGGCGCGGCACTGTGCTATGCCCTGGAATCAGACTGACGCCAGGTTATAGCTAACTATGCAGTACCCACACGTGGATCCTATTCCCATACCGGCACCGGTGTGGTTGATGAAAGCACTGAGTCTGCTCACGCTGACACTTCACTTCTTTGCAGTCCAATTGCTGATCGGAAGCCTTGTTGCCGTTGTCTATTTCAGCATCAAAGCCAAAGGAGGAAAGGACGGCGCAAGTTCTCTTGCAGCTCTTGCCGTTGCCAGGCGACTGCCAATTATCATGACGTTCGTCATTAACCTTGGCGTTCCGCCTCTCTTGTTTGCCCAAGTTCTTTACGGACGTGCCCTCTATACAAGCACCGTCCTGATCGCCGTTCAATGGATTTCGGTAATCGCCCTGGTGATGGCCTGCTATTGGCTGCTCTACCGGATCGGCGATCGGACGCTCGCTGGAAAATCCGCTCATTGGCACGCAGGCGGAGCGCTCGTTCTCGCAGCATTGGTTGGCCACATCTACGCGACTGCGATGACACTGATGCTCAAACCGGAAATCTGGCAAGGGATGTACGCCAAGACCGCATCCGGCCTCCAGATGCCGCCTCACGACCCGACCCTCGAACCGCGTTTGATGTTCGTTCTGATCGGTGGATTACTTGTTGGCGGTCTATGGTTAACGCTTCACAGCAAACTACAAACGATCACGGAGGAAGCCGGAGCCCTTCTTCGGCGCACCGGCGGCCTGTTTGCTGTAATTGGCGCTATTGGTGAGCTAGGCGTCGGATTCTGGGCGTATAGCGTCCAACCTGCCGAAGTTCAGGCCGGTCTTCACTCGACGTTCTATCTCGTTTCGGAAGGCGTTTGGGGCATCGGCTTTGTGCTGGCACTAGTCGGCGCCGCCGTACTCCTCGGCACGAAGGCCAACTCGCTTCTCCTCTCAATCGTTGGCGCGCTCGGCGCCTTTCTCGGTATCGCCGGAGCAGTAATCGTCAGAGACGGAATCCGAGACGTGACGCTTCTGCAGAAGGGCTATGACGTTTGGAAGCGGGTCGAGTACTCCAACTGGTTTGTGATCGGTCTGTTCCTACTGCTGTTCGTCTTGGGCCTCGTTGCGATCGGCTGGCTGTTGACGGTCATGAAGGCCGCCAAGCCCATTCAAGAAAAGGTGATTTCATGAGTAAGAACCCTTCCAGTAATCCAAGCATCGAATCCGGTGACGAGGATATCAGCCGGTTAAACTTCATCAAGGTTGCCGTCGGCGGCATGTGCGTCGCATACGCAGCCGCAATCGGCTATCCGGTCTTTCGGTATCTCAACTCACCGGTATCCCGTGAGGCTGCTCTCGCATCGGTGAAGGACGTCGCTTTGGCTGGAGCCGACAAATTACCGCTCGGAGCCGTTCTGCTGTTCAAATTCGGTCCGTTCCCTTCGATGCTAATCCATCACAAGGATGACTCATGGGTCGCGTTCGATTCGGTATGTACCCACCTCGGCTGCACGGTTCAATACCACCCCGAGCTCGAGAAGATCGTGTGCGCCTGTCACGGCGGGCAGTACGACTCTCACACCGGCGCGAACATCAGCGGACCTCCGCCGAAGCCGCTCACTAAGTTCAACGTCAAGGTTTCCCCTGGCACTGTCACGGTTACGAGAGCATAGTATGTCGAAGATTTACGAATATCTGGACGAACGCCTTTCCATCTCGGATCTGAAGAAATTCACCGAGAAGAAGACCGTTCCGAATCACAAATACTCGTTTTGGTATTACTGGGGAGGCATCTCTTTACTGTGCTTCTTGATTCAGTTGGTCACAGGAATACTCCTGATGATCTACTACAAACCGGGACCAGACGCCTATAACTCCGTTCGCGCACTAACCTACGACGTCGACTTCGGTTGGCTCATCCGCTCGGCCCATAGTTGGTCGGCGACAATCTTCTTGCTGTCCGTTTTTGTACACATGTTCTCCGTGTACTTCATGAAGGCATACAAGAAGCCCAGAGAGTTCGGTTGGTGGTCAGGAATGGCTCTGCTGATTCTCGGCCTCCTATTCGGTTTCAGCGGTTACTTGCTGCCGATGGACGAACTGTCGTTCACCGCAACGAAAGTTGGTCTTGCGATCCCTGAGAACATTCCCGTCATCGGTCATGCAATCGCCAGTTTGATGAGAGGTGGCCTCGAAGTCTCCGAGATCACCGTTCAGCGATTCTTCGCATGGCATGCAGTCGTTCTCCCACTGCTTTACCTTCCGCTCTTGATGTTCCACCTCTGGCTCGTCCAGAAGCACGGCAATGCCATTCCTCCGAGCGAGGAAGAGGTCCCATTCGCCCAGCGGAAGACAATCCCGTTCTTCCCCAACTTCTTGATGAAGGACTTGGCAATGTGGCTATTCACGCTCAACGTGGTAGCGATCATGGCATCCCTTTTCCCACCCGACCTTGGCAAAATGGCGGATCCGCTTGGCCCGGCGCCGGTTGGAATTCACCCCGAGTGGTACTTCATGAGTTCGTTCGAGATGCTGAAGCTTCTCGGCAAAGTCATCACGGGAACGATCGGGGAAGCAGTTGGAATTACGATCTTCACCTTGGGCCTCGTGCTCTGGTGCCTAATTCCGTTCTACGACGTGAGTTCTCCGAAGGGGCTCAAAGGTCGTCGAGCCACGTATTTTGGATTGTTCTGCCTTGCCGTTCTGTTGGTAACGACGCTACTTGGCTACTTGATTGGCTAGGAACCTTTTCTTATGAATTATCCAGTTTGGGAAGTACAAGGTATAGGATTGCCTTGGGTAATTGGGATCATCGCGATTCTCCACGTGATGGTCTCGCAGTTTGCAGTCGGAGGAGGCCTTTACCTGGCCTTGGCCGAGCGGAAAGCTATTAAGGAAGGGCGCACCGATTGGTTCCCGATGCTCAAATCGCATTCCCGCTTCTTTTTGTTGCTGACCGGCGTATTCGGCACTGTCAGTGGCGTTGGAATCTGGTTTGCGATTGGGTTGGTCCATCCTGAAGCGACGAGCACGTTGATCCACAACTTCGTCTTTGGATGGGCTATCGAATGGGTGTTCTTCCTCGTCGAGCTCGCGTCCGCAATCGTCTACTACTACACGTGGGATCGAATCCCTCAGGCCCTCCACTTGAAGGTCGGTTGGCTCTACGCTGCCGCCTCGGTCTGCACGCTCGTAATCATCAACGGAATCCTCTCGTTCATGCTGACGCCTGGTGCGACCTGGCTCGGCGTGGCAGGTTCTGGCCACGAATCGACCTATTTCTGGAACGCGTTCTTCAATCCGACCTACTGGCCGAGTCTGATGATCCGGGTTCTGGTTTGCGCCTCGTTGGCCGGCATTTGGGCTCTCTTCTCTTTCTCACGATTGGATGAAGAGACCTATGGAGATACGCGAGTTGCGATGATTCGCTGGACAGTCAAATGGTTAGTCCCAGCGTTCCTTTTGATGCCGATCGCATTCCTCTGGTACTCGGCGATGATTCCGCCCTCTAACAAGCACCTGCTTGAGCTTGGAATGGCGACGATCGGCTCGGGATCTTTCACCCAGATAACTCGAATCGCCCTTCTTTCGATCATGAGCACGGCAACGATCGCGGGCGTCGCATATCTGTTTGCATACAAATACCCGCGCGACTTCAGCCCAAGTCACGCCACGGCGGTACTGCTCATCGGCCTGCTGGCAACCGCATCGACCGAATATGCCCGAGAGGCGATTCGAAAGCCGTTCGTCATCGGCAGCCATATGTATTCGGACGGTATTCGAGTCAGCGACGTCGATCGGTTCAATAAGGAGGGCTTCTTGGCCCAATCGATGTGGACGCCGACCGGGCCATCGGTGACAGAAGAGCAACGAGGACGCGCAATGTTTGCCGGACAGTGTATGTATTGCCACACCGTCGGCGGATACCGCTCGATGAAGCACTTCCTTGAAGGTCGAGACGCTAAAGCGATCGGAAACATCCTTACGATGCTCCGTCAGAATAAGCCGGATTCGCCGTACCACGCTTATATGCCTCCACTCGTTGGCAACGATGAAGAGGTTGCCGCCCTTCAGGCGTACCTTTTGACGCTGAACGCTCACCCGGCCCCTGCTCCAGGGTCCGTCGCTCGTCGATAGCGAAAGAGAGGGCCCCCATCCGATTTGGTGGGGGCCTCTTTATGTATCCTCGACCGTATTCCCTGCTGGCAAAATCCTTAGTCTTCGTAACCTCGATTCAAATGGATCGTCAAATTAAGTGGCCCAACCGCGGTCGCCCAAGGTCATGAATAACACAAAGCACCGGATCCTCTCATCGGTTCTGCTCGCCGCAGGTTGCTTCGCAATTCTTGCGAGCGCAAGCGGAGCTACCAGCAATTACACTGCCAAGAAGGACCAACTGGGAGCGGGCCTTATCCACTGGTGGAAGTTCAACGGCAACGCGATGGATTCGGCCGGCGATTTGGACGCGGTACCGACCGGTCCCGTCGAATACGTCCCTGCCGTGATGGGCAGTGGAATCCTATTCGACGGAACCTCGACCGGCATCAATCTGCCCTGTGTGAAAGAGCTCATGTTTGCCAACTCCTTCACGATCAGCGCGTGGGCTTACCTGAAGTCGTATCCGACTGGGTCAAAGCAACTCTGGTCTTCGATCATCTTCTGTGGCGACGAGCGAAATGGCCTCGACCCATTCGCACTTCAGGTCGGTCATGACGGAAAGATGAACTTCCTCCTAACCGGTGAACACGGCGATGCGACTGTCGATACGCCGATGCCTCTCAACAGGTTCGTCCTCGTGACCGCCACCTACAACAGAGCCGCCGCTCTGCAATGCCTCTATCTTAACGGCAAGCTTGTCGGTCAGAACACAGACAAGCCGAACCTTACGCCTGTCGTCAGCCTGGTCGCCGACCAGAAACCCGGCATCGGAATCGGCACCAACAACGCCTTCCCTGAGTCGAAATACAACTACGGCTGGAACGGCGTGGTTAACGATCTGAGAATCTACGATCGCCCGTTAACGGCTATCGAAGTTCAGGAACTGTATAACTTGGGCGTTCGATCGATTAAGAAGTAGATCCCATAGCGACTCAATTACCCAAAGCAACTTACGCGACCATTGAGTGAATGGCCATTCGGTTGCCTTCGGAGTCGAGAAAAACGACTCGATAGCCGTGCGGCCCAATTGCGTGCTTGGGTTCAAGAACGGTGCCGCCCGCTGGGACAATTGCGGCTTCAGCCTCGTCCAACCTTCCTTCGCCGTTTAGGTAGACCAATACTCCCTGATTGGAAGGTTTGACTTTGTCGGCAACGAAAAGGCAACCCGAAACTCCGCTTCCGTCACCGCCGGGAAGGAACCCGAGTGATAACTCAGGGGAGTCCATTCGGCCCAGTTCGGTACCGAGAACCGCTGAGTAGAAGGCGAGAGCTCGATCCAAATCGAGGACAGGAATGTCGACCCAAACTACTGAATTAGCCATCTTGATTTTCTCCGGGCGCGATCTTACCCCTGTTAGGCAGCCCCATTGCGTTTTAGCTTGTCTTCACAAGGTACATAGAGAGGATTGTTTTCGGGTTGAAGTATGAGAGTCTCAAAACTGTTCGGCGATACGCGTAGAGATGTTCCAGCGGAGGAGCAGATCCCTTCTCAGCAGATGATGGTCCGGGCAGGATACGTCGACAAACTTTCAACCGGCATTTTCAGTTATCTGCCACTTGCCTGGAGATCGCTGCGCAAGATCGAGCAGATCCTCCGAGAAGAGATCGATGCGATCGGTGGACAGGAATTGAATATGCCGGTCGTTCATCCCGCAGAGATCTGGCAACGGACAGGCCGCTGGGACGAGATCGACGACTCAATGGTGCGGTTCAAAGATCGCCGCGGGCACGACATGGCGTTGGCTATGACTCATGAAGAGGTCGTCGGACAGCTTGCCGCGTCGTTCGTTAGGTCCTACCGCCAACTTCCGATGCTCATCTATCAGATGCAAACGAAATTTCGCGATGAGGCAAGGGCCCGCGGCGGCCTTATTCGGGTTCGGGAGTTCGTTATGAAGGACTCCTATTCGCTCGACACCGATGAAGCCGGTTTGATCGAGCAGTACGCCAAGCACTACCACGCTTACCATCGGATCGGAATTCGAGCCAGCCTTCCGTTGGTCGCGGTCGGCAGCGACGTTGGAATGATGGGCGGCAAACAGGCTCATGAGTTCATGTATCTAACTCCGATCGGAGAAGACACGCTCGTCATCTCCGAGTCGGGCGATTACGCTTCCAACCAGGAAGCCGCCGTGTTCCAGAGGCAACCTTTCGACGGCGGGTCCCCCGAAGCGATAAACCGAGTTGAAACGCCGGAAACAACGACGATCGCCGCCTTGGCCACTCTGTTGAATATCTCGAAATGTCAAACGGCCAAAGCGGTCTTTCAGGTTGGAACGTTTGCCGGCGACAAGCCCGACCACTTGATTCTCGCTTTGATTCGTGGCGACATGGAAGTCAACCTGATCAAATTGAGGAACCTCTCGGGCGCTCTACAACTACGACCGGCTCAGGTCGACGAGATCCTCGCAATCGGCGCTGTTCCCGGATACGGCTCCGCAATCGGAATCAATCGAACCAACGTTGTCGTCGTCGCCGATCACTCGATTGCAGAGCAGTCCAATCTCGTCGCGGGAGCGAACGAGGTCGGCTGGCACCTGACAGGGACAAATTACGGCCGCGACTTCGTCGCCGACGTGGTGGGCGATATTGCTGAAGCCCAAGAAGGCGACATAAGCGTCGTATTGGGCGACAAGTTGACGCTCCGCCGTGGCGTCGAAGTTGGGAACATCTTCCAATTGGGGACGAAGTACACCGAGGCGAACAAGGCGTACTACACAGATGAGAACGGTGAGGCAAGGCCGATCCTCATGGGTTCGTACGGCATCGGTGTCGGGCGACTGCTTGCGTGCGTTGCCGAGGAGCACCTTGACGAAAAAGGGCTGTGCTTCCCTATCTCGGTCGCTCCCTATCACGTATCGCTAATCTCGCTGTGTCGGAAGTCGGAGCGGCCGGAACAGCTCTATCAGGAGATGTTAGCGGCCGGAATCGAGGTTCTATTCGACGACCGTGAGGCATCGGCTGGCGTCAAATTCGCCGACTCCGAGTTGCGAGGAATTCCAATTCAAGTTGTGATTTCCGAGCGATCCTTGAAGTCTGAAAGTGTCGAGATCGTGTACCGAAAAGACGGCTCGCGTGAAATGGCGCCTGTCGACGACGCTTGCTCGATCCTGAAGACGAGAATCGCATCCATGTTCGCTGCCATCGAAGCCCAACTTGCCGATGCTCCCTATTGGGAACCAACGACAAAGCGATGAAGATTATCAAGCCACCTCGACTGAAAGGGGGAGATACCGTCGCACTGGTTTCGCCATCTTGGGGTGGCCCCAGTAAATATCCCCATGTATTCGAAATGGGAATCCGAAACCTCGAGTCACTATTCGGCCTGAACGTGAAGGAATACCCTACAGCGCGGATGGACGCTGAAGCCACCTATCAGAATCCAAAACTGCGAGCAGAGGACCTCAACAGCGCATTTGCCGATCCAGAAGTCCATGCGATCTTCGCCAGCATCGGTGGAGACGATTCGGTTCGCATCCTTCCCTACCTGGATCTCGACGTGATTCTTAGTTTCCCCAAGATTCTGATGGGCTACTCGGACACGGCGGTGATCAACAGCTACCTCTGCAGTAAAGGGCTGGTAACTTACAACGGCCCATCCGTTATGGCCGGTTTTGCTCAAATGCGCCATTTGCCTGAGGAATGTGTCGAGCATGTCTGCCACATGTTGTTCTCACCGTCTGACACCCTTGAATACCGTCCATACCCCCAGTGGGCTAACGAATATGTCGATTGGGGAACACCGGAATACGACGGTGTTCGTGCCTTGACGGACAATACGGAAGGCTGGCGCTGGATTCAAGGAAGCGGGGTCCATCGCGGCAACCTTTATGGAGGATGCATTGAGGTCTTCGAATTCACAAAAGGGACTCGGTTCTGGCCAGACGACGGTTTCTTCCAAGACAAGATCCTTTTCTTTGAGACGAGCGAAGACAAGCCGTCGGTCAGCAATATTAAATACATGCTGAGGAACTACGGATCGATGGGTGTACTCGACCAGATCTCCGGAATCCTGTTCGGGAGAGCCCGCTCGTTTACGCCGGCAGAGAAAGCAGACCTTGAGAGGACGATCGTTCAAGTCGTCGCTGGCGAATTTGGCCGCTCCGACATTCCAATTGTCTGCAACATGGACTTCGGCCACACTGACCCTCAATGGATTCTGCCCCTCGGCATCGAGGCTGAGATCGACTGCGAACAGCGCACTTTCCGGCTATTGGAACCTGCGGTCGCCTAGAATTGACGGTGCGCCGTCGACTTTTCGACCCCAGCTAGACTAGCTTGATCCAAGGCAAGCTCTTCAAGTGGGCGTCTTCTGTAGCTAATACGAGGTTGCTGCGATGAATCGATCCGCGGGATCGTTGTGAATATAAGGCAATTCCCGACTGGGTAGTACGATCTCGCTTTTAAGCGGTGCTTCCGAGAACCCTCACGACACGATGAATTGTCGTAACCAGTCCCCGAAATCAGGGCGTTTTACGTCAATGCGTCCACGCTCCGCAAGCCACATTGCCACCCAAATGCAAATTGAAGGAACGAACACGCAATTAGGCTCAGACTCTATTGCGATTCTCTTTCGTTCTTCAAGGCGATCGTCTCCATGACGTCACCGATAATCTCAAACTCACATTTACCGAATTCAGCCTTGGCAAATTGGACTTGGCCAATTCTCGGTGGTATAACCTCGGCGACGACCTTTCCCACTTTGTAACCTGGATCGGCTCTCCCGTAAGCTGAACTTGATCCAGTATCTGGAGGCACTTCGCCTTGAATTCGGTTGCGGACATTCTGACCATAACGACACGTCACGGGAAACCCGGTCAATATGGTCATCAATAGTGTCAGTGCCCAAATCGCCCGACCGCTATACCGGTTCCGGGTTTCGGCTGAATCCGGTCTGGTGCCAATACGGATAGGCTTTTGGGGTTGCGCTAGCCACATCAAGCTTGGCGACTTGCTCCTTGGTCAGGTTCCAACCAACCGCGCCGAGGTTATCCCGTAGTTGAGCTTCCGTTCGAGCGCCGATGATCACCGTCGATACGGTTGGCCTTTGGAGGAGCCAGTTGAGGGCGATCTGCGGAACAGTCTTTCCCGTCTCCGCAGCGACCTCATCGAGGGCATCCACGACTTTATAAAGGTATTCGTCCGACACCTGAGGGCCGTTGCTGGCCGTAACTGGGTTCTGCAGGCGCGTGTTCTCCGGGATCGGTTGGCCGCGCCGAATCTTGCCCGTGAGACGGCCCCAGCCAAGTGGGCTCCAAACGACGGCTCCGACGCCTTGGTCGATCCCGAGTGGCATTAGCTCCCACTCGTAGTCGCGGCCGATCAGTGAGTAATAAGCCTGATGGGCGACGTACCGAGACAGGTTGTGCTTCTCAGCGTAGGCCTGAGCCTTCATGACGTGCCATCCGGAGAAGTTCGAGCATCCGATGTAGCGGACCTTTCCACTTCTCACAAGATCGTTCAATGTGTTCATGACCTCCTCGACAGGAGTGAGAGCGTCGAAGGCGTGCATTTGGTACAAGTCGATATGGTCGGTTCCAAGCCGACGGAGACTGTCCTCGCACGATTTGATGAGATGATATCGAGAGGAACCGACATCGTTGGGACCGGGCCCAAACGTAAAGGTGGCTTTCGTCGAGATGATGACGTCGTCGCGCCTCCCTTTGATCGCTTTTCCAAGGATCTCTTCGGCGAGGCCCGTCGAATAGGTGTCGGCAGAATCGAACATGTTCAATCCGTGCTCAAGAGCGACGTCTACGATTCGCGTCGCGTGTTCGACGTCGCTATTGCCGAACCCCTTGAAGAATTCGCCCTTCCCGCCGAACGTCCCGGTGCCAAAACTCAACACTGGAACCTTAAAACCTGAACTGCCTAGCTGCCGATATTCCATAGATAAACCGTACCTTCGAATGCTCTACGCGCACAGGTTTTGACTTGTATGCAGGTCCACCAGCCAAATCACTTCTTTCTGTATCCGGGGCCGATAACGCGATCGAAGAGGGCCATGATTCGACGGTATTCGTCGGTCCAACTCGCGGGAAGATTGAACGCATGGTCTTCAACCGGATAGGGAGCTACCTCCCAGTTGGGCTTGCCCAGCTCGATCAGGCGCTCGACCAGGCGAATGGTGTCCTGAAAATTGACGTTGGTGTCGACCATTCCGTGGCAAATCAGTAGTTCACCTTTGAGCCCTTCGGCGTGGAAGATCGGCGAACTGAATCGATACGCTTCTTTGTCGTCCTGAGGCAGATTCAGAATCTCGGCGGTATAGCCGTGATTGTAGTTAGCCCAATCGCTCACCGGCCGAAGCGCGGCGCCGGCTGCGAAAGTATCGGGGGATGTGAACATCGCCATGAGAGTGATGAACCCGCCGTAGCTTCCTCCATAGATGCCGATTCGATCCTTTGAAACGCCCAGGTTCTTAACAAGCCAGGCTGCCCCGTCGACATGGTCATCGAGATCCTTTCCTCCCATCCGCCGATAGATCGCCGTTCGCCAAACCTTTCCATATCCGGCAGATCCACGGTAGTCGATATCGAGGACTGCATAACCCTTCTCAACGAGAAGGTTGTGGAACATATACTCGCGGTAATAATGGCTCCAGCCGTCATAGACGTTTTGGAGATAGCCGGCTCCGTGAACGAATACAACAGCAGGGCCGCCCTTTCGCCAATGAGAGGGCTTGTAGAGGCGAGCTGGAACCGAGTTTCCATCTCTAGCGGGAATCATGACGACGGTTGGGTCAATCCACGGATAAGATAGCCATTCGGCGGAGGGCGTTTCAGTGACCTGAACACCGTTCACAAAAAGCTCCGAGGGGTGATTCGGCTTCGACCTCACAACGGCGACGTCCTTGCCGTTCGGCGCGATCGCAAACGAGGCGTCTTCGTCGGCGGAGTAATCCGCCAGCTTTTGCCTTGGTCCACCGTCAAAACTCACGGCGTCGATGTGCCTCTTGAACGGGCTACCCTCACTCGACACGAAAATGAACCGACTCCGTTCGGCATCTACGGAAACTCGCGAAACTTCAAACTGCCCATCGGTGATATCTTTGGACTCTCCGGTTGCTGGGTTTCCGGTCATTAGATTGGCGTAGCCGTTCTTCTCCGATTCGAAGTAAACCCGCGAGCTGTCGGGGAGCCATCCCAGAAGGTTCCGCCCTGGGCCTCCGACCCAACCGTCGTCGTGTTCATTCCATAAAACGGACACCTTGTCGGACTTCGGATCGAAACAAAAGAGCCATGCGTCTTTGAAATCCTCAGCTTCTGCCCAGGTGACGGCGTATTTCCCGTCGGGAGACCAACGCAAAGGCGAGACACGTGCTGGCCGTGGAGCAGCGATCTCGGTTTTGCCGCCAGTTTTGAGGTTGACGACCAGCAATTTGCTTCGAGATTGCGGCTCCCCAACCTTCTCGTAACCTGGGATCATTTCCGGATAGCCGCTGCGAGTTATGTAGTTGGGTACATCCGATGGCTTACCCGGAGAAGCAGGCTGACTCACTGTAAAAACGGCGTGGGTTGAATCGGGAGATATCGAATAGCTGCGGGCGCGCGGACCTCCTCCACCCCTTCTTGCTGCCCCGACTGCTTGGTAACGGCCTTCCGGAGGATAGGTTTTGAAAAGCTCTGCTTCCTCATTTGCGAGAGCCGCTTCTCCGGCTTTACCCGTAATCGGCGCTTCATCGCCAGGTTTAAAATCCGTCATCTGGACGACTTTGTGGTCGCCAAGCGAGATCTCATAGAGGTTGCCCTCATGAAGGTAAACAGCAGACGTGCCATCGCACACCAAAGAAACGTCTTCTTTCGTTTCGGCAGACTGAGTCAGCCTAAGCGGAGCCTTTAGGGCAGGATCTCGGACGTAGATGTCTCCATCCGAAATGTATACAGACTTCGCAGGAGACGCCGACGGCGGAAAGGTAAACGGCTTTTCTTTGAACGGGCGTACTCCGTCGGTAGCGAGGCCGGTCCCATCCGACTTCACCATATAGCTCTTGTATCCAGGATCCGCGCTTCCGTCCGCCTTTGCCCACGAGAACTTGAGCTCGGTCCCATCCGACGACCATCGCAATCCGCGCGGGGCATGCCCAATAAGCGCAGGACCGCGCATGATCGATTCCACGGTTAGCGGAAATTTCGGCGCATTCGAACCGAGCAGCAGAAGTACCGGGAGAAACATCACCAGACCATACTCTGCTTCCGCAGACGATCGCTACCGCCGCGAACTTTCTATTCGCAGAGCCGTCTGAATGATGTTCGATGCGATTGCTTTTTTAGTAAGCTCGCAAGACTCCGAGCGTAGAAATATATAATGTCATCCACACTATCCGGCGACTACCGCGGCCTGAACCTGAGAGCTATCGCCGACACAATAGACCGCATTTTCGAGTTTCAAAGCGATTGGCAAGCCTTGCCCGAAGTTAGAGGTGGAAGCCACGAGTTTCAAGGAAGAATCGTCGTCGATCTGAGTCAAGTCGACCGACTTTGTGATTTCGTCGACGCCGGACCTGGCGACCGTGGGCACGTGTTTCGATATGTCCTCGCGCACCTTAAGTCTCATCACTATCAGGAACTCTATCCAACCTATTCGAAGCCGTATGTCGAGGACATTAGACCGTATGAGTTAGAAGCTGACCTTATTGCCGGTTGGATCTGCGCAAATGCTCAAATTCCCAACGCATTTCGAACCCATGGTATGGCACGTGAGTTTAGTGATTTTGGTCGAATGAACTTGATGTTGGGGCACGATTCGGCAACGTCGCGAGCCGAGCACGTATCCTATATCTATCCCGAAGAGCGTGAATTGGCGTTCAGACGTGGCGCGAGGATGTGGGCGACGGGTCAGGTCTCGCAATACAGTCAAGCCGCGGTTAGGCAAGGAATGCACGATGAGACATTTCATGAGTTTATGGCTGAGGTTCCTTCGATCATAAACAGCATGTGGAGCCGTCCTTTGCCCCAAACCGTCCTAGACGAAAGGCTCGTTAACCAGGTTCGAGAGCTTGAGGACCGTATTCCAGTTGCGAGCGGTCGCGCCCGCAGTTAGTTTGTTCCAACCTGGCGTTTTGCCGATAGTCGATGTTCCAATCCCATCGGGATAGACCACATAGATATGGCGCGAACCTGCCTGAACGGATTCGGGCCCTCGAATCTCTCGCTGAAGTATGTCGACTGCCGATTCATCGACAGCGTCCTTGGAGAAATGAACGAGAAGATGATTCGGAATATCTTGAGCAGCGGCTGGAAACGGATTGGCGTCGATAATAGCCTGTAGCTCTGAAGTATCCAGCACAACAACTGATATCTTCAGATTGAGTCTATGGATCAGCTCTGCCTCCAGAAGCAATTCTAGCTCGGCAGTCGACGAGGTCGGACTGGTGAACGCTACGTTCCCGCTTTGAAGGAGCGTCTCAACGTTAGAGAAGCCCAGACTTGAGAACAGGTCCCGCAGGACAGGCATTTTGACCACGTTGTTGCCTCCGACATTGATGCCTTTCAGGAGGGCGACATGGGTTCTCACGGTCCTCTCATTATTCGCGATCAAGTATCCCAAACGCGAAATGAGCGCGAAGCGGGGAGGAGAGGATCCCCGGTCTAGGCGCTCATTTCACTTGCGAACCCTTGATTCGCGTTTTCTTACAGGGTCAAGTTGAACGTCATCGGCGTCCAAGTTCCGCAAGCGGTACCGACCTGAGCGGCTACCGTTGCAGTTGTAGCGGTCGCGGTGATCGTGTAACCGGTTGTAGAGTTCGTGCAAGGATTCAGGGGGATCGCTCCACCCATGTCCGTCGCATAGTCGGCCAATGTCGTATCGTAAGCGTTAGCTGTAACGGCCTTGCCCTGAACGGCTGTTGCGAGTGCTCGAGCATTGGTGTTCGCTGCGCCTTGTCGCGAAGCGTTAACCGAACTGAGGTAGGACGGAAGAGCGATGGCAGTCAAGATGCCGAGGATCAGGACGACGACGAGCAGTTCGATGAGGGTGAAACCCTTGCGGTTGCGAGATTGGATGTTTTTCATGTGGCAGTTCCTTCCATGGAGACCAATTTCACTTGGCCGCCTGATGGGAATAGAATGCGGTAATTGCAGATTCGTCTCAAGTCGCTGTTACGTGGTCCTGTCGAGTAGGTAGCGCAATTCCGTCGCGTAAAGTTACCAGGACCTATCGTTTCGTTCCACAATAGGATTCAATGAATCCAGCGGTCACCCAGTCTCTACTCTTGGCGAAGCATTTGCGAAATCGAAATCCGGGAAGTCCGGCGTGGGTTCACGAACTCGACGAGCATTTCGTCGGAGCGGCATACGAGAGAAATGCCGACGACCCGTTTTTGACCGGGCCGGATAACTTGGCGTACTACATGTTCCGTGCCGCCCGAAGCCACGACGTCGAGTTCATACCGTTCGAGGAGGCAATGAACACCGCCCTGCAATGGGCAACCGGTGCCGTCGTCTATCCCGGCGGTGGGGTTAGCGAGTGGGTTTATGGCCCAGGGGACCTCGTATCGCTTTCGCTTTGCCGGACGTCGGCATTCCAGTGGCAAGGTGACTGGGGTTTGGATCCCAATCTAGCGGATTACTCATCGGGAGGCACGGTCAACGTCGGTCGCCCGAATCCTGAGTTCCTTGCGCCTCTGGCCGCGCGATGCCTTGAGTTCATTCTCCGCCGAGTCTATGCTTCGGAACCGGCCCTTAAAGACCGCATACCTTCACTGTGCGTACTTCGCCCGGAAGCGCGAAAGCGTCCCGAGCAGGCCAGCGAATTGATGATAAACGCCTATGCGTCCGACTTCAGTTCTCCTGAGCGAGCCGAAGGGTTCGTGGTTCTTGCGCGGAGGTTCTTGCCCTCACACCTTTCGCGCCGATTCATAAGCTTCGATAGCCCGTTCATTCCTGAAGATCGATTCACCACCTTGACTGAATTGATCGCAGAAGGTGGTTTGGAACCTGTGCCTGAAGTTGAGATCCCGACAGCCTAGCTAAACAGGCGTGTTTGCGCGCACCTTTGGTCCGTGCCGACGCCACAGGTCTCGGCATTCCTTGGAACAAACCGGCTCCCAGGTCTGTTCGCAGGCGGTGCAAACGTAATAACCTGTCCCGCATCGCTCGCAAGACCGCTTCGTTTCCGAAGTTAGGCCGCAACCCGGACAAATGCCAAACCGTTCGGTCGGCTTGAGCTCTCGATTGACAGCGACGCGGTCATCGAAAACAAAGCACTCTCCTTCGTAAAATCCGTCTGGGTATTCGGCCAGGTATCCCAAAATGCCGTCTCGGAGTTGATACACCTTGTCCAGGCCGCGTTGGTGCATTTCGAGGATAGCCTTCTCGCAGCGGATTCCCCCTGTGCAGTAGATGTAAACCGGGATATCGGAGGGGATCTCCGCTGAATCTAGATAGGCGCCCCACTCGGAGAAGTTCTTGATGTCGGGATCGATTGCGCCCGCAAACTTCCCCACCAACGTCTCATAACGATTCCGTGTATCGATTACGAGCTTTGGCGTCGTTGAGGCCATCGCTTCGTGCCACTCCGCCGGAGTGAGATGGTGATCTTCAGTCGATTCGGGCACTAAATCCGGGCGCTTGAGGCCGACGATCTCCTTTCGTATATCGACGCTCACACGGTGGAACGGCGGAATCTCACTGAAAGAGTCTTTAAAGCGGATATCCTCGGTTCCGATCACGCTACGAACAAAGCCTCTGAAAGCCTCGATCTCCTCATCGCCACCGGCAACCGTCCCATTTACGCCCTCTTCCGATACCAAGACCAGGCCAAGAACGGCGTTAGCGCTCATCCATTCCTTTATCTGTCGTTGAAGCTCAGACAATCGATTCCGGTCGATAGGAATGAACCGATAGAATGCCGTAACACGCCAGATTGCGATTGAAGACACGCGTAGAAGGTACCTCGGGCTATGCTTCATGCATGTCTGCGTTGATGATTGCTGCGCTGTTGACCGGGTTTCAGATTAACTCCGACCTCGTTCAAATCCCTTTCGATGCCGGGGCTCTGGTCGTACAACCGATTGGACCTCGGGCAATGCGAGTTCGGTATAGCCGAAATGGGAAGTTCCCTTCCCAAAGGGTTCCAACTCTCATCGGGCTCGAGAGCTCACCACAGAGGACAAGCATCGATCTTGGAAGAGAGCTGACGATCCGTGGCGATGGCATTAAGGCAACAATCGACTATAGAACGGGGGCAATTCGTTTCTCGAACGCGAAAGGCGAGGTCTTCCTCGCCGAGGCTCCCGGGACACGTTCCCTCAAACCTGAGATCCTCCCAGGGCCTAAGGCAACGCCTTCGTTTCAAGCGAAGCAGGGGTTTCTCTTAAGTAGGGGAGAGGCGATCTATGGCCTCGGGCAGCACCAAGACGGGCTGCTGGACTACCGAGGAACTCCAGTGATCCTCGAGCAGGTCAACCGCGAAATCGCGATTCCTTTCTTTGTTTCCAGTAATGGCTATGGCGTGCTTTGGAATAACCCAAGCCATACCGCCGTCAACGTCGCTTCGAAATCCTCTGACCTTCCAAATCGACAGGAGTTCGATGAGGTCGGCAAAGCAGGTGGATTCACCGCCCGCTACTACCTCGGAGAAAACTTTGAGAAGCTCATTTCAACGAAACGTGAGTCGAGCATCGAACACGATTGGGACAAAACCGCCCCACCGGGAATGACGCACGATCACTACAGCGTTCGATGGACTGGGTCGATTCTGGCAACTCAGTCGGCTAATTACGTCTTCAAGACAGAGTCGGACGACGGCGTGCGCCTTTGGATCGACGATAAACCAGTAATCGATAACTGGACGGTCCATGCCCCAACTCTCAATGTGGCCAAGGTCAGGTTTCTTTCTGGGACGCGACACAAATTCAAGCTCGACTTCTTTCAAGCCGGTGGCGGCGCAATCATTCGGATGCATTGCGGCATTGAGCAACCCACCAATTTGTTAGAGCTTAATTCGGAGGCAGCGGATGTCATCGACTATTGCGTCTTCTACGGCCCTTCCATCGACAAGGTGATCGCAGGCTACCGGCATGCGACGGGCGAAGCGCCGATGCCACCGATATCCGCACTTGGATTCTGGCAAAGCAAAGAGCGGTATTCGACCCAGCAGGAGTGGTTCGATATAGCTTCGGAATATCGGCGCAAAAAACACCCGATCGATAACCTCGTTCAAGATTGGTTCTATTGGGACCCATCGCCTTGGGGCAGCCATCAACTCGATCCGATACGCTATCCCGATCCTGCCGCAGCCATTGCGCGTCTTCACGATGAGTTTCATCTTCAGTTTATGATCTCAGTCTGGGGCAAGTTCATCGCCGGATCGTCAGATCATCCCAACGCCAATCTTGATGCCATGGATTCAAAGGGATTTCTTTATCCCAAGATCGCCTCGAACGAGCGGTATTACGACGCCTTCAATCCGTTGGCCCGAAAGCTGTATTGGGATCAGATGCGCAATCAACTCTTCAGCCTGGGCGTCGATGCGTGGTGGCTCGATGCATCCGAACCTGAAGTCTATATGCACGATTTCCGTGCTGTACCGACGGCGGCAGGACTTGGGGCGCAGGTTCTGAATGCTTGGCCCCTGATGCACACCATCGGAGTATCTCAAGGTCAACTTGCGGCAGCACCGAACAAACGCGTTTTCATCCTGACTCGATCCGCCTACGCCGGGCAACAACGCACGGGTGCGGCATGCTGGTCGGGCGATATCAGTGCGACGTGGCAGGTCTACGCAAATCAAATTCCAGCCGGATTGAACTTCTGCTTGTCCGGTATTCCGTATTGGACGACCGACATCGGCGCGTTTTTCGTGCCCGGTGGTCTCTATCCTAAGCATGCAGCCGATCCGGCCTATCGGGAATTGTTCACTCGATGGTTCCAATACGGCTCGTTCTGCCCGATTTTTCGAGTTCATGGAACGGACCTCGCAAAGGAGATGTGGCGGTTCGGGCCTGAGACCGAGAAGATCCTCAACACATACGATGAATTGCGCTACCGACTCATGCCGTACATCTACTCCCAAGCGCACGCGGTTACCGCAAAAGGTGGAACGCTTATGCGCGCACTGGTGATGGATTTCCCGCACGACGAATCTGTTCGCAATATCAAGGATGAGTTCATGTTCGGACCTTCCCTCCTAATCTGTCCTGTCATTCAACCAACGGTGCACTCTCGAGCCGTGTATTTGCCGGCCGGCACCCGATGGTTCGACTTCTGGACTGGCAAGTCATTTGCAGGCGGAAAGACGATCGTTGCCGACGCGCCGATCGAGAAGTTGCCGATCTTCGTCCGGGCCGGTTCAATTCTGCCGATGGGTCCGGTCATGCAGTACACCGACGAGAAACCCACCGATCCGCTCGAACTACGTGTCTATCCCGGCGCTGACGGGAAGGTTGTGCTGTACGAAGATGAAGGCAACAACAATAACTACAGGAAAGGTAGGTATTCGGAGATCGACTTCATGTGGAACCAGCGACTCCACACCCTTACCGCTGGAAAACGCCGTGGTTCGTTTCCCGGTATGAAACAAAGCCGCGGACTCCAGTTTAAGATGGTCGGTTCCGGCGTCGGTGGAGTAGCTGAGACCAATGAGATGGCAATCGAGTATCACGGCGTGCAGACAGAGATTCAGACCTTTCCCCTTACTCCAAGGGAGTCTAAGAGATAAGATGCTGAGGTGAACATCGAACTTCAGCAGAAACTTGAATCGACGACTCTTGGACAGTGGCAAGCAAGACTGATCGAAAAATCGGCGACGATTTTGGCTACGTTCGTCGAATCGACGCCCGAGGACCGATTGCGTTGGCGGCCGTCAATCGACGACCAATCCAAAACTCGTTCGGTGTTGGAGCAAGTCGGTGAGTGCATCTACGCCAACGTCCGTTTTCGACACGTCCTCTTAGGTGAGGCAGTTCCAGCGGCGCCAGCCGAATGGGATACGTTTGCCTCTGCCGAAGAAGCCGTCATGCAGCTGAAGAACTCCGCCAAGGAGCTTGCCGACGTGGTTGCCGGCCTCGATTCTGCCGGTTTGGCCAAGGAGTACATGACTCACCGGGGTCCGATGCCCGGTGCCCTTGCGATGCAGTTTCCGGTTCGGAACATGACGTACCACATGGGGCAGATCAATATGATTCAGCTTCTGTATGGTGACGCAGAGTTTCACATCACCGAAGAATTCGTGACCCTGTAGCAAATTCGGGCTTCTTTTGGTCCGACACGGGAGCGTGTCGTATGGCATAGCCGGCGTGCGGATCCATTGGCGGCTGGGTGGGCTCAACCTCTGCTCGCACGAGGCTCGGGCATGGAGGCATCTGTCGCAAGAGGAATTACCAATTCACCAGTTCCCCGCTTCCTTCGGCGGCTGGTCGGTTTTCAGCCTCCATAGTTCGCCTGAGGCTCACGGATGGAGGCATCGATCTTTGGGGTTCATTCATTGTTCCCCAGTTCCCTGGCTCCCTTACGAGCCGTGGCCTATGGGGCAGAAGTGGGTGCCGTGCTTCTCGTCATACTGCTGGTGATAACCTTCGGCGAGATAGAACGGCTGCGCCATTCGGATCTCGGTGACGATCTTGTGCTTCAGCTTGCTCTGGGCCTCGACTCGCGACTTCTTCGCCTCGGCGAACTGGTCCATGTTGTAGCACCAGATTGCAGACCGGTAGTTGTTCCCAAAATCCGGTCCCTGGCTGTCGAGGGTGGTTGGGTCGTGATTCTCCCAGAAAATGGAGAGGAGCTTCTTGTACGACGTTTTGTTCGGATCGAATTCGACGAGCACAGTTTCGGCATGGCCTGTCGTGTGCGTGCACACTTGCTCATAGCTCGGATTGGAGACTGTTCCACCGGTATATCCAACTGCGGTTGCGACGACTCCAGGAACCTGCCGGAAGATGTCCTCCGTTCCCCAGAAGCACCCTGCGCTAAAACTCGCGATCTGGTCGTTGCCTCTCGGTTTGAGGTTCGTTGGCCCTTGCTGACTGATTTGCCCAGGGTCGGTACCAACTTTATTGCCCGAAACGGCAATGTCAGCGCTCGCGGCAGAAACGGCGCATCCGAATGCTGCGAGCATCGAACTCAGCGCTATAACTGCTACTGCAATTGCTCTTCTTGTCATGTTTTATCCTTCCTTTAGCCCCAATCTATCTGCACAGACTTCCCTTTCGGAACAGAATGTGCCGTTCTATTGTCGAATCTACGTAGTTCTAAGATGCGATCTTCGCAATTAGTTCCAAAGACTCGCGTTCAACAGGTAATCGAAAGTATGAAATCACTCAGAACCGTATCGATCTCGGCGTTGGCGATGCTCACAGTAGCCGCCTTTGCCCAGAATGGCCCCCCGATCAGCGTCGTTGTGGACGGCACTCCAATCGTCTTTACCGGTCAACAGCCGGCTGAAGTAGACGGCCATGTACTCGTTCCCCTGCGCGGCGTCTTCGAGATGCTCGGCGCATCGGTCGAATGGGACCCCGCGACACAATCAATTACCGCCCGTAAAGGAAGAACCCGCGTCAAGCTGGCCATCGGCCAACTCGATGCTTCCGTCGACGAAAGGCCGGTCCACATGGACATCGCTGCAACCCTCGTCAGCGGTACGACGATGGTTCCCCTTCGTTTCGTAAGCGAAGCGCTTGGCGCATTTGTTAAGTGGAACGCACCTCAGCATGAGGTCGATATTCAGAAGCCGGTCGACTACGATCTTCCAAAGCATCGAGACGACGATCACCGCGACCGTGATCGCCAAACTCCACCGCCTGCTGTTGTCATTCGACCAGTTCCGCCCATGCCGGTTCGTCACGAAGAGCGTCGCCCGTCGTTTGGCATCATCGCCGCCGACACGGTCATTCCCTTGATCTTGAACACAAGATTGAATTCGGCAAATGCCCAGCGTGGCGACCAGTTCACGGCAACGCTGCTTACCGGCAACATGAACCACTACTACGACCTACCGGCCGGCACAATGGCCTACGGTTCAGTTAGCTTCGTGCGCCGACGCGACGGCGATCACCCTGGAATCATTGAACTCGCGTTCGATCACTTGGTTCTGCCAAACGGTCGGAGCCTGCCTCTCGTTGGCCGCCTCGTCGGTCTAGACGACGTCAGCGTGAGACGAATGCAGGGCGGCGGAATCGTTGCGCGCGGCGGCGAGCGACACGATCATGTCGTTTACAGCGGTACTGGCGAAGGCATTGGTATCGTTGTTGGATTCAAAGACGACCATACATCCGCCCGAGTCGACCTCGGTAACCTCCTTGAGGGAGCCCTGAGGATCCGAACTCGAAACGTTGTACGCGTCCATGACGTCGAACTGCGGCCAGGCACACAGTTTGGTGTCCGGCTCTATCAGAACCTAACCGTTCCCCACGACCGATAAAGGTAACTAGGAGTTTGGCAGACGCTCGCTGATCCAATCGCGAGCATCTGCCAAACTCCGGCTGCTAATCTCGTGCGCCATCGGATACTCCTTGTAGGTCACTGCACAACCCGACTTTTCGAGCAGATCCCGAATTTGGCGCGAGCCTTGGACTGAAAGCACCCCGTCGTTGGTCCCGTGCTGCACACAGAACGGTAGTTCCCTTGTAGCTTCAAGAACCTCTTCGGGAACGAATTCGGGCAGAATTCGTCCGCTCATCAAGAGCACCCCAGAAATGAGATCCGGCTCCGACAGCGCAACTCCCAGACTCATCATTGCGCCCTGACTAAAGCCGCCAAGAAGGACCTTGCATGGCTCGACTCCGAGCGCCTCGGGCAGAGACCTCAGCGTATCGATGAGAAGGTCTCGACTCGCCAGTGCTTGCTCCGGCGCCACCTTGATCCCATCGGCATCCCATTGAACGTCGAACCACGCGTAACCGCCGTTGCCATATTCAAGCGGCGCCTGGATACATACGATGAGGAGACGAGGATCTAACTCAGGCGCCAAACCCATGAGGTCGTGTTCGTCGGCGCCAAGGCCGTGCAGCAATACGAGAATTGGGGGTTGGCCGAACGGCAAAACGGGCCTGCGGACAATGGCATTGAGCATTGCTCCGTAGTTTATTCGTTCCGCGTACCGTTCTTGGCCGGGAGTTGGGCTGAACTCTGCAGATCGGCGCCTAGCTTACGTAGGGGCGATTCTCGTAGCTCGTAACATGCTGGCCGGCGTATTTGTTGAGGATCTCCCAGGCATGGCCTTCATCGACACCGCCGGAAGGCAACGTTGCGCCCAACACTGCCCCGCCTGTGTTGATTTTGTGCTCGTACTCGGCGACGATGTGGCTTTCTACTCCTTGATCCTTTAGGTATCCCGCTAAAGCTCCGGCTGCCGCGCCAGCACCCATCGTTCCGGCTACTCCGGCAATCGCGGTTGCAAGCGCGCCGCCGCCTACGATTAATCCCACTCCAGGAACGAATAGCGCCGCCAACGTGGCTAGAATTCCGATTCCCGCACCAACGGCAGTTCCCTGCCAGGCTCCAGACAATGCATCTTCTGGAGTAGTCGTAGAAATGCCGATTTTGGCCTGGACCTCCATAGTCGAAAGGGCGTCGACCTCGGGTTCGGCAACGTCGATGTCAGAGACTGCCTCGACCATCGGTCCGATCCCAAACGGTGATAGGCCGGTCGACATGCCCGATGAGTTCGGCACCACGAATAGCATCCCTTCAGGCTGCGGATTTGGGAATTCCTCCGTATCGAGGCGACTCCATCGGTGGCTCTGAATGATACTAAGATCCTGCGCGAGAAGGCCGTGATCCATCAATGCGCCAGCCGCCTTTTCCGCCATCTTAGGGTCGTTGAATGTCGCGTAGATCGTGTTTCTCATCTGATTTTTCCTTCTGATCTTTCCGAGATTTCGGACAACATGGCCGGAAAGAGTCAGATTTGAGGCGGTAAGGAGCGCCGATTTGTTCCTGCTTTTTCGATCTCCGGGCCCCATTCGACAGTCTATAGTGGTTGTCTGGTGAATGAAGATTGAGACAAGTCACTCCAAAGCCCCAAGTCATTGCCGGTCTGATTGTCGTCGTAGCAACAGCATTCACCGTTGTGACGATCTTGAGGGGGAGCATGAGGCATCACCGCCGGCGATCTTCGTCAACTCAATACCGAGTCAAGCTTCTCGCAGAAGAGGTCGCCTCCCAAGGGAAAGTTGTTCACGCATTCGGCCAAGGTCAAGACCCTATTTCCTATACATGCCGAGCCGAGGACTCCTCTGTCGCCGTCGTTTGGGTTGGTCATGCCGATAATGAGGTCACTCCATCGCTCAGCCTCGGACCGATAATGGATCCGGATGGCAAGCTCTATGCGGCAACTCTCTCCCAAAGGGGACACCTGTGTTTTGTCGCAATTCAAAGAGGGTTCTCCAAACAACCGGTATCCGTAACTGTGCCGATTCAGTTTCCTCCCGAGAACCCGTTCCGGCCTGCAGTCAGCTTCAGTGTCACCGTCAAAAAGTTCGCCCCTGTTAAGCGATGCGTAGAGGTTCCACTGCCTGCAATTTCTCAGATTGGCGAGAAGACGGCACTGGTTGAGAACGTCACTGATCAAGGTCTCATCGGAGTTAAGATTGTCGAGAAGCTCCCGCCCGGCGAATCGTACCGACCGACTCTATTGGCGACATCCTTTTGTCAGCTTGGTTCGGATAGGGTAGTTGGCGCCGATTATTCTCAAGTTTGCTACTCGCCTGATGCTGCACGGATCCGCCTCGATTTATTTCAGAAAGTAACGGTCGAGGAGAGCTTGGTCTACCGAAACGCCGAGTTCAAGACGATGAGCGGTCAGCGCGTACTCTGGCTTCCAACGGATCAATCCATTGGATCTTTGCTCGATTGTCCTGCCTCTGCTATTAGGTCCTCGGAGCCTTCCTACAAGATTGCCAAGCTCTCTCATGCTCAAGGACATGTGAATGTCTTTTTGAGCGACCACAAACTTCGATCCTCGTTGCCCGGTTCGGAGCTCAAATGTATAGGTGTCTCGCCAAGTGTTGGCTCAATGGGCCTGGGGTGGCTCGAAGTGAGCGTCGATGCCTATGGAACCGCTGACCTGTTCAAAGCGAAACCAGGAGAAGCCGATCTGCATCTAACGAAAGTGCCTGAGTTGACAATCCGGTTTAAGGCAACTCGAGAGGTCAAGATCGGTTCGGAGGTTTTGAATTTGCCGGTTCGTAAAGTGAATAGTGATCCAGAGCTTTTTGCCCCGGCTCCCATGTCGAACCCTGCAGGCGGTCCAATGGCTATTCAGCGATAGTAGCGACTCATCGCGAAACGGAATGTTCGTGATTTCGATTCCTTAGGAGACATGAGTGAGCCCAAAACAGATCGCACCACAAGTCATTGGCGTCATTGCACTCGTTGTCATCGCCGGAATCGGCTTGGTTAAGCTCTGGAAGGCCCCTCCGGAGTTGACCGTACCTCCATTCGTAAAGCACTCCTATCGGCTCAACCTGATCGATCAACAAGAGGCTATACCGGGCAAATTAATACGTGCAAGCGGCGACGGTCAAGCTCCGGCCGAGTACCGTTGCACTGAGCAAGACGCTGCGGTCGCTACGGTCTTCATTTCCGATTCAGATCCGAATGACGCACGGCTTTTGGTGTCGATCGGCGAGTCGAAGGATCCAGAAGGACACCTTTACGGAGCGCACAGTAAGCAGGTCGGCCACATTGCGTTTGTTATCCTCGAAAGGGGTTTCTCTTCGAAGCCCGCCTCGGTATCAGTTCAGTTCGAAGTCCGAAATGAGTTCACGACGATCGGCAAATTTGAACTGAACACTCCCATCAAATTCACCAAAATTGCCGCCCCCAAGCGAGTGCTTTGGCCACCTTCGAAGGCCGAAACCGAATATCGAGAGAAACTCGCAATCGCGGAGACGATCGATGGAATTGGCGGTCCGTTCGTCAAGATCGTCGCGAAACAAACTCCAACCAACTTCTATCAGAGCACCGTTCTGGAGACGGCGTTTTGTCCTTCAGGTGGGCCAAATTCAGTGGTGTCCCTAAATCAACGCTGGGCCCACCCCGATGCAGCGAAGGTCAAACTAGATGAATTCGAAACGTTAACTACCGACGTAACTCTCGTTTACCGAAACGCTGAGATTCAAACGGTGAATGGAATTCGCCTACTCGTGTTGCCAACAACCCAAACGGTCGGGGAAATCGATGGATCGCCGCAAACGATTCAGTCCTTACCCGTCTCGGCATTCAACCCCGCTCATGTAAAACATCCGCAAGGCATCATCACGATCCGAGGATCGGTTCCGAACGCCGGACCTCCATCGGGGATCAGTCCATCGATCAGATTTGTCGATATGACCCCATCGGTAGACGAAATGGGGCTCTCTTGGATTCACCTAGGGGTTGAGGCATTTGCCAAAGCAGATCTCTTGACGGGATCAACAAAAACGCAGCATTCGGGGATCACCATAATCCCTGAACTGAAGATGCGGTTCAAGTTCTCCAAAAGCGTTACGGTCGGATCACGGACCTTCGTGCTTCCCGTGCACTACGTCAAAGAGGATAAGAAACTATTCCCTTCGCCTCAACCACAAAAGCCCTCGATTGGGATCGCAGGCAGCGGCATGCCGCTCCTAAACAGGCCAAGTTCCGCACCGCTGCTAAACCCTAATGCTGGGCCAAAGCCAAAATAGGCACTAGATCTGCCTGACCCAAACTTGCATGTCGGTCGACCCGCGATTGCACCAGGCGTAATACGGAATAAACTTACCAACCGCCTCCTTGGAGTTGTTTGCCCCGGAAGGAACATACAATTCGTCGGCTGGTTCATCGACAATGGCGAGCCCCTCAACCGACAAGACATTGACGCCTTCGAGAACCTTCTCCTTCTTCAGCTCAATTGGCGCTTCGACATCTACCGAGAACAACTGGGGAACGAAACCCAAATCTGGAGCCTCCAGTGTGTAAACCAGGGGCCCATTCGTCAATGCGACGCGGCCAACGTTGTCTCTTACCCGCGGGTCGGCCTCGACCCACTTTGGTTCCATGCCCAAGTCAACGGTCAATGTATCCCCAGTCGCCCAGGTCCGATCAAAAACGGCATAGCCGCTTTCGTAGTCAGCGGGGTCCTCAGCGGCAGGAAAATCGATCTCCATCTCGCCCGACCATGCTGGGATTCTCAGGAGTAGCTTAAACTGCACCGGCGACTTCGGCGATACGTGCAGCTTGTACTTCCCTGACCATGGGTAGTCCGATTCGATTTTAAAGTCGACTTTGACCCCATTGAGGGTGGCTGCAGCCTCACAACCAACGGGCATATGAACGTAAAAGGAGTCCTTCGACGAACCGACCGAATAGCGCCCGATCGAGCCGATTAGGCGAGCGATATTAGGGGGGCAGCAAGCACAAGTGAACCACGGCGTTCGCTTATGACTTCCTCGACTCTCAAGCGGGTTTGCATAAAAGTAGTGATCGCCGGAGAGCGAAATGCCGGAAAGAGCGCCATTGTAGAGCGCCCGTTCCATCACGTCGACATAGTCTCCATCGCCGGTCATTTCAAGCATCTTGTGCCCCCAAAACACGAGGCCACAGGATGCGCAAGTTTCGGCATAGGCGGTCAAATTGGGCAAGTCGTAGTCGGCGGTGAACCCTTCGTTGGAACTGCTCGGTCCAATTCCGCCTGTGACATACATCCTCCGCCCTGTCAAATTGTTCCAGATTCGAACAAGCGCCTCTTCCAGTGGGTTGTCGTTGCGATTGTCGCCAAGTTCGGCGGCTGCGATGTACAAATACATAGCCCGAACCGCGTGACCGACGATTTCGGTGTGCTGCCGAATCGGAGCGTGGTCTTGTGCGTATTGGCCATCGTATTTGCCATCTTTCGTGAGCAGAGAGCCACTTCCGGGCCACAGTGCAGATGCTTCGGGATCCGCGAGTTCAGCTTCAAACGGACTCGGAGAATGGCCCCGCTCTTCGACCATCCATCTTGCGAATTCGGAGTATTTGGGTTCGTTCGTTGCCCTAGCCAAGCGAACAAGAGCGAGTTCGATCTCTTCGTGTCCGCAGTAGCCTCGTCGCTTTCCTGGTCCAAATACCGACATCACGTGTTCGACGAACCGGATCGAGACATCAAGCAGGCGCCGGTCACCCAGGCATTCGAAGGCGGCAACACCCGCCTCGATCAGATGCCCACCGCAGTAGAGTTCATGCATCATGTTCAAGTTGCGCCACTTGAGGTTTGGATGCTTCAACTGGAAGAAGGTGTTCAGGTACCCATCCGGTTGCTGGGCGCCTTGGATCGCCTCTACGACGGAGTCAAAGCACTGTTGAACCTTTGGGTCCTTCCGGATGGCGAGTGCGTATGCGCATGCCTCCGCATATTTGTAGGCGTCGCTGTCGTTAAACCACAACCCTTCGAACGTCCCTTCCTTCTTCCCCGCCGCACGCTCGAAGTTGGCGATCCGCCCGGTTTCGACGAGTTGATCGTACTGAGTAGGAAGGGTCACGTCGATCAGCACTAGCTGCCAGCGCCCCCAAAACGAGTCCGTAATCTTGATATCAGAAAGGGGCAAACTGCTCATCCGACGCTGAAGCGACATGGATCGGAGTTTATCTCCAAACGAAGCGGTGGACGATGTTGGGTGTTGAGCGTTGGAGCGTTACAAGCGTTGGAGCGTATAGAGAATATGGGTAGTCATATTCGAACGTCGGTTGACACGAATCCATTGTCCCGAAGGGACTAGAATTTCAAAGCGA
>Ga0364866_10146_pt1 | contig 51624 bp, 54 predicted proteins | sample ExccelAu500001D3_3_FD_206913 | JGI IMG/M metagenome (GOLD analysis project Ga0364866, IMG submission 206913) | Enriched cells from Trout Bog Lake Hypolimnion, Wisconsin, USA - BchlTB.Aug13.5000.01.D3 | ecosystem: Environmental > Aquatic > Freshwater > Lake > Hypolimnion/Profundal zone | place...
TGAGACTGTTTTCAATACGCCAGAACTCAAAGCATTGGTAAGTGATTGGAGTGACGAAGAAATTTGGCAACTCAATCGGGGTGGCCATGATCCGCATAAAGTCTATGCAGCCTTTCATGCGGCAGTCAATCATAAAGATGAACCTACTGTGATATTGGCACACACCATTAAAGGTTACGGGATGGGTGGTTCTGGTGAGGCAATGAATATTGCCCATCAGGCTAAGAAAATGAATCCTGATGACGTTCGTCGTTTCCGTGATCGCTTTGAGATCCCTGTTAAGGATGCCGATCTCGAAGAGATTCCACTGGTAAGCTTTGCTGAGGGAAGCCCTGAATTGGAATACATGAAGGCGCGTCGTCAAGAGTTGGGTGGCTATCTGCCACAGCGCCGCATGAAAGCCGAGAGTCTTCCAGTCCCCAGTTTGGAAGTATTTGCTCCAATGCTGGAAGCCACTTCCGAAGGTCGCGAAATTTCTACTACGATGGCTTTCGTCCGAATTCTCAACACGATTGTGCGTGACAAGACCTTGGGGCAACGGGTCGTACCAATCGTTCCTGATGAATCTCGTACCTTCGGTATGGAGGGCATGTTCCGTCAACTCGGTATTTGGAGTCAGCTCGGACAGCTCTACACACCCGAGGATCACGATCAATTAATGTTCTATAAAGAACACAAGACTGGCCAGATTTTGCAAGAAGGTATTAATGAAGCGGGCGGTATGTGCGATTGGATTGCCGCAGCGACTTCATACTCAACACATGGCGTACCCATGTTGCCTTTCTATATTTTCTATTCGATGTTCGGTTTTCAGCGGATTGGCGATTTAGCCTGGGCGGCGGGCGATATGCGTAGCCGTGGTTTCTTATTAGGCGGTACCGCTGGTAGAACTACTTTGAATGGCGAGGGCTTGCAACATGAAGACGGTCATAGTCAGGTCTGGAGTGCTGCAGTGCCTAACTGCGTTAGCTATGATCCAACATTCTCATTTGAACTTGCAGTAGTAATTCAAGACGGTATGCGTCGTATGCTCGAAGTTCAAGATGACGTGTATTACTACATTACCTTGATGAATGAGAACTATGCCCATCCTGCAATGCCTAAAGGGGCAGAGCAAGACATTATTAAGGGAATGTATAAACTGAAATCAGTTGGAGAGACCAACGCCAAGCTGCGTGTTCAACTCTTAGGCTCTGGCACCATTTTCCGCGAAGTGATCGAGGCTTCAGAAATCTTGCATAAAGATTGGGGCGTTTCCTCGGATTTGTGGGGTTGCCCAAGCTTTACTGAATTAGCGCGCGATTGGAATACAGTGCATCGTCATAACTTACTCAATCCAACCAGCGAGCCTTCGCTTTCTCATGTTGAGAAATGTCTCAAAGGTACTACCGGTCCAGTGATTGCTGCAACAGATTATGTTCGTGTCTTTGCTGAGCAGATTCGTCCAGCAATTCAGCACATCGGTCGTCAATATGAAGTACTCGGCACTGATGGTTTCGGTCGATCCGATACCCGCGAGAACTTACGCAACTTCTTTGAAGTGGATCGCCGTTGGGTGGTATTGACTGCTTTACGCTCCTTGGTAGATGCAGGTCAGCTTGATCGTTCGAAATTGGCTGAAGCAATCAAGAAGTATGGAATTGATAGCTCCAAGCCCAACCCAATGACAGTCTAAATAAGACACTACATAACAGATCAAGACTATGAGCCAATTAATTGAAGTCAAAGTTCCCGATATTGGGGATTACAAAGCTGTCCCTGTCATCGAGGTGATGGTCAAGCCAGGCGATGTAATTGAAAAAGAACAGTCGATCGTCACTTTGGAATCAGATAAAGCAACGATGGATGTTCCCTCATCCCATTCCGGTGTGGTGAAAGAAGTGAAAGTCAAAGTAGGCGATACGATTTCTGAAGGCACTATTGTTGTGCTCTTAGAAGAGAGTGGCAATGCAATAGCTCCACCTATTCCAGCTACCCAAGCTACCCAAGCTACACAAGCAGCACCAGTTGTTCCTGCGGTATCTGCCTCCTCCGCAAAGGCGCCTGCAGTAGAGCCACCAGTCAAATTAGCGCCACCACCTCCACCAGTGAGCAATATTCCTGCACCCACTTCAGAAAATATGGGTCATGCTAGTCCATCCGTTCGCAAGTTTGCGCGAGAACTGGGTGTCACGATTACGCAAGTCACTGGATCTGGTCCAAAAGGGCGTATTACTCAAGAGGATGTACAAGCTTTTGTCAAAGCAGCCATGAGCGGTGGCGGAAGTCCGGCTGCCGCCTCTGGTGGTAGTTTGGGCGGTCTGAATATTATTCCTTGGCCAAAAGTCGATTTCACGAAGTTTGGTGAAGTAGACCGCGTGCCACTAAACCGTATTAAGAAGCTCACAGCAGCGAATCTGGCTCGTAACTGGATCATGATTCCAGCGGTGACCTACCATGAGGATGCGGACATTACCGACTTAGAAGCGTTCCGCGTTGCTACCAACAAAGACAATGAGAAGCAGGGCCTCAAAATTACGATGCTCGCTTTCTTAATGAAGGCTGCTGTTGCTGCACTCAAAAAATACCCAGAGTTCAATAGCTCTTTGGATGGTGATGAGCTGGTATTGAAAAAGTATTTCAATATCGCTTTTGCTGCAGATACCCCGCAAGGCTTAGTGGTTCCTGTAATCCGCGATGCTGATAAAAAAGGAATTGTTGAGATCGCTCGTGAAACTTCAGAGTTAGCCGCCTTAGCTAGAGATGGAAAATTAAAGCCTGAGCAAATGCAGGGCGCTAGTTTCACGATCTCCTCTTTAGGCGGTATCGGCGGCACTTACTTTGCTCCGATCGTGAATGCTCCCGAGGTTGCGATCTTAGGTGTCAGTAAAGCGGCCATGAAACCGGTTTGGGATGGCAAGCAATTTGTCCCTCGCTTAATTTGCCCTCTATCGCTGACTGCAGATCATCGCGTGATCGATGGTGCCTTAGCCACACGTTTTAATGTGTACATGGCTCAATTGCTATCCGACTTCCGTCGTGCCACCTTATAAGAGGGAAGTATGTCTAAGCAAAATATTACCGTTCCTGATATTGGCGACTATAGCGATGTGCCTGTCATTGAAGTATTGGTCAAAGTAGGTGACCTGATTGAAAAAGAGCAGGCGCTCTTAGTTCTGGAGTCTGACAAAGCCACTATGGAAGTGCCAGCAGATCAAGCTGGAAAAATTCTGAGTCTTTCAGTCAAGGTTGGCGATAAAGTAAGTAAGGGCAGCATCATTGCTGAAATCGAAGCCAGCGGTTTAGCAGAACCTAAACCTGCTGCAGCTCAAACATCCACTCCGCAGCCTGCACCTCAGCCAGTAGCTCAGCCAGCTCCGCAATCAGCACCCTCGGCTGGTCAATATAGCGGTAAGGTGGATCACGATTGTGAAGTGCTCGTATTAGGAGCAGGGCCTGGCGGTTATAGCTCAGCCTTTAGAAGTGCTGACCTAGGTTTGAAAACAATCCTCGTGGAACGCTATGCCACTTTAGGTGGCGTTTGCTTAAACGTCGGCTGTATTCCTTCGAAGGCGCTTTTACATACTGCAGCAGTGATGGACGAAGTAAAGACCATGGCAAAGCATGGCATTACCTTTGGCGCCCCCAAGATTGAAATCGATCAACTCAGAGCCTATAAGGATTCCGTCATCGGAAAGTTAACGGGCGGTTTAGCTGGCATGGCTAAAGCGCGTAAGGTCCAAATCGTTCGGGGCTTAGGACATTTCTTGGACGCCAATCATATTGAAGTGGACTTAACGGATGGCACGGGTCAAGACCTCAACGGTAAAAAAGAAGTGATTCGCTTTCAAAAGGCAATCATTGCAGCAGGTAGTCAACCCGTGAGTTTGCCTTTCTTACCTGTTGATCCACGCATTGTCGACAGTACCGGCGCCTTGTTATTGAAGAGCGTCCCGAAACGCATGCTTGTTATTGGTGGCGGCATTATTGGTCTTGAAATGGCAACGGTCTATAGCACGCTGGGTTCGAAAATCGATATCGCCGAGATGATGGATGGTTTGATGGCTGGGGCAGACCGTGATCTAGAAAAAGTTTGGGGAAAATTTAACGCAGGGCGCTTTGAGAAGATCATGCTCAAAACCCGTGCTGCTAAAGCAGAAGTTAAGCCAGACGGAATTCAGGTGAGTTTTGAGGGTGAGAATGCACCGGCAGAACCCCAGACCTATGATTTAGTGTTGGTTGCAGTTGGACGGACTCCGAATGGCAAAAAGATTGATGCGGGTGCGGCAGGCGTTCAGGTTGATGAGCGAGGCTTCATCGCAGTCGACAAGCAAATGCGTACAAATGTTCCCAATATCTTTGCCATTGGCGATATTGTCGGCCAACCTATGCTGGCTCATAAAGCGGTACACGAGGGCCATGTTGCTGCAGAAGCTGCGGCTGGTCATAAATCCTATTTCGATGCCAAACAAATTCCATCAGTTGCCTATACCGATCCTGAGGTAGCTTGGGCTGGATTAACTGAAGAGCAGTGCAAAGCCCAAGGGATCCCTTATGAAAAAGGGCTATTCCCATGGGCAGCGAGCGGCAGAGCCATTGCCAATGGACGCGATGAAGGCTTTACTAAATTGCTGTTTGATGCCAATACCCATCGCATTATTGGTGGCGGTATTGTTGGAACACATGCGGGTGATTTGATTGGAGAAGTCTGTCTTGCGATTGAGATGGGTGCAGATGCTGTGGATATTGGTAAAACCATTCATCCTCACCCAACCTTAGGTGAGTCAGTCGGTTTGGCCGCAGAGGCGGCCGAAGGACATTGCACTGACTTGCCACCAGTTAAGAAAAAATAATTTCAGGCAACATCTTCTCCATAGAAAAAGGCCCCGCGTGGGGCCTTTTGTATTCCTATTACATAAGCTTTATTTCTTTGGCTTACTCATCGAGCTAGCTGCCTTCATTGCATTATCAGTGGCATTACTCATATTATTTTGAGCAATCTCGACAGCATGTTTAACTGCTTTTTGGCTAGATTCAAATACATGGTTCGCAGATGCAATCGCTTGTTTCACAGCTTGAACTGCTGCCTCGGATCCAGCAGGGGCATTCTTTGTCCAGTCTTCAACTAAAGAATTGATCTTTTGTTGACTTGCCTGAAATTCTTTTTCTGCTGATTTAGTGAATGAAGCTTGAGTTTCATGAGCTAATTCATAGAGGTGACGGCTGTAAGCCATCATTTTTTCAGCCATTGGCTTGACAGCTTCGGCTTGATGGGTGAGTAGTTGCTGTATATCTTTTACTTCCATTGCTTTTTTAGCATTGCTCATGCTGTCGCTCAAACTCTGTTTGGCGATATGCATATTGAGTTCAACTAATTTCTCAATACTCTGTAGGGCTTGATTGGTCAGACCGCTAAGGGTTTCTAGGTTCGCCTTTTGGGCTGCTGCCATTTGTTCTGGTGTTAAGTTCATTTCAATCCCTTTCATCGGATTTTTTTCCGTTCTCACTATGAGCGTTTTGTTTCAATTTAGCAATTAGGTAAAGATTGTACCCATATTTGATGCAGTGCAATATAAAGTGATAAAAGGGCCATTCTTAGGGCTTTAATTCAAATCAGCCTAAAATTGACAAATCAAAGCAGTAACTCAATAAAACCCTCAATAGGCTGGCATGAATTTCAAGCTCGATAGAGTCATAGCACCCATCTTTGTCTTGCTCTGGAGCACCGGATTCATCATTGCCAAGCTGGCAATGCCCTATGTAGAACCAGCTACATTCTTGTTCTGGAGATTTACCGGGGTTCTGGTGGTGATGGCTTTATTGAACTTCGTTTGGAGAATTGTTTGGCCAGGCAAAGAGCAAATCAAGCATATTGCAATAGCAGGTGCATTTTTACAGTTTGGCTATGTATTTGGAGTCTGGTCTGCTGTGAGATTGGGAATGGGGGCTGGATTAGTGTCAATCATGGTAGGTCTGCAACCTATTTTGACAGCATGGTTTGCCTCCTGGGTTTCAGAGAAAGTTCGACCTAAACAATGGATTGGTCTGGTATTTGGATTTTCAGGAGTAGCTTTAGTCGTTGCTGAAAAAATTGGCTTTACTCATATTCCATTTGCAAGTTACCTCTTCGCATTTGCTGCTTTACTATCAATTACCTTTGGTACTTTGTATCAAAAGAAGCATTGCCCGCTATTTGATTTACGAGCAGGCTCTGCTATTCAATTTGGAATTTCTGCCTTCTTAGCCTTTTGGGTCATGTTCTTCTTTGAGTCATCTCAGATGGTTTGGAACCTATCAGTGATAGCCGCATTATTCTGGGCAGTCATCCCACTCTCTATTGGATCTATTAGTTTGTTATTTATGATGATTCGTAAGGGGGCAGCCACTAAAGTCACCAGCCTGCTTTATCTAACTCCTCCAACGACAGCCGCGATTGCTTGGCTGATGTTTGATGAACCATTTAACCTATTGATGGTTCTTGGGTTAGCTATAACGATGACTGGCGTTCTTCTGGTCAATAGCGGTAAGGCCAACACAGTACCGTTTGTCGCAGAATAGTGCTCAAAAAGTCGAGCTCACTCTCCAGATTAATTATCATCAGGGTTGTTGACAGTTTAGGAAGGTATTTGGGGATGTATTTGAATCAATTTGGCCGAGCGTGCTTATGCTGGATATTCCTAGCGGCATTTACTTGCCAAGCTCAATCGACCGCTACTGCTAGCAATGAGAAAAAGTCAAAAGTAAAGACAAAGACAGTAGCGACAGCGAATACTAAAACCAGTAACTCAGCCCCAGTTGCACCAACAGCTAATCCCACCAAAACCGCCTCAAAGACTGCCAAAAAACCCAGAGGGGTGAGGGTAACCGTTACCCGAAACGCAGCTCCTGCCGTAGAGGCAAGACCTTCTTTTGCAACCGCTTTGGGTTTACGTGGCCAACGCGACGAACTAAGCCTCAAATCAAGTGTTGCGATTGTGGTGAACCAAAATACTAAGGAAGTGTATTTTGAGAAAAATTCAAGTGTGAGCCTGCCAATTGCTTCCATTACAAAGTTAATGACAGCGATGGTTGTGCTGGACTCTCAACTGCCTTTGGATGAAAACTTAACGATTAATGCTGATGATGCTTATATTTATAAGCACTCCCGTTTAGCTGAAGGAACCGTACTGAGTCGTGAAGATGCTTTGCATCTTGCTTTAATGTCCTCTGAGAACCGTGCTGCATATACCTTAGGGCGTAATTATCCAGGTGGTATTCCGGCTTTTGTAGATGCCATGAATCGTAAAGCGAAAGAGTTAGGCATGGATCATTCGCATTATGCAGATCCAACCGGTTTACTGAGTGAGAATGTCTCTTCTGCAGAAGATTTGGTTCGAATGCTCAATGCGGCATACCAATACAAAATGATTCGGGAGTTCTCTACTTGGCCCGACCTCACTATGGTCATTCGGAATCGGCCCCAAAAGTTCTTGAACACCAATCGTTTAGTGCGATCAGGTGATATGGATATTGGCCTACAGAAGACCGGTTTTATTAATGCCGCTGGTAAATGTTTGGTAATGCAAGCCCGCGTGAACAATACGCCGCTATTGCTGGTCTTCTTGGATTCGGTAGGAACGCAGTCTCGCTTCGCAGATGCTGTGAGGGTTCGGGATTGGTACTCTCACATTCCGCCTGGAGAGGTCCAACCTATCCGTCGCTTGATGTAAGACTCAAGCTTCTTTATTCATCCCTTTAAAGCCAATACCTTTGGAGATTTGCAGAGCAGTTTCTTGAAGGGCTTTGAGCCAGTCGGACTGAATACGATCGGTTGGCGCGCTCAGAGAAAGACCTGCAACCAGTTTGCCGGTGTCATCAACAATGGCTGCTGCTACACAACTCACGCCGAGCTCTAACTCTTCATTATCTTTTGCGCTACCAAGATCACGTACGCGAGCGAGTTCAGATTCCAGAGTTTTCAAATCGGTGATACTGTTTTTGGTATGTCCAGATAAGCCCGTGCGAGTGACATATGCACGCACTTGGCTCGGGTCATCATGCGATAGAAAGAGTTTGCCAACCGATGTGAGGTGCAGTGGGGCACGACCACCAATTGCACGAACGACTTGCATGCCAGACCGCTCGCTATAGGCTCGGTCAACATAAACGATCTCATCGCCTTGACGAACCGATAAGTTGATTGTTTCACCAGTAAGCTTATGTAATGCCCGCATAGGGCCTTGAGCAGCCTCTCGTACTGACAGGCGGGCTTTAACGAGATTTCCCAGCTCTAATAAACGTAGACCCAGTCGATACGTACCGCCATCACCGCGCTCTACTAATCGGCAAGCGACCATGTCATTCAGAATGCGGTGGGCTGTAGACGGGTGAAGGGCGGTTTTTTCAGCAAGGGCTTTTAAGCTGCTGGATTCTTCATGTTCAGCTAAAGCGTCAAGCAGGTTCATCATGCGCTCCACCACTTGGATCGCAGTTTTACCGACTTCACCTGATTTTTTAACGCCCGCTATGGGTTTTTTGATTTCCATAATGCAATTGTAGCGATTCTCAAGCAAATTGCATATTATGAAATATTAATGACAATACCCGCGCTAAAGGTAGAAAAAGTGATGTTTCAGACCAAACTTAATGCTGATTCAAGGCCTTAGCGCACTCACTAATTAAGATTGGGCCGCGGTAAATGAGGCCCGTATAGATTTGAACCAGACTTGCCCCAGCCTGAATCTTTTCCTGGGCATCTGTTCCAGACATAATGCCGCCAACCCCAATGATGGGTAGTTCATTTTGCAGCCGTGCTTTGAGTTGTTGGATGACGTGGTTGGATTGGTTTTTGACGGGTGTACCAGATAAACCACCAGCTTCATTACCTGAAGGCAAGCCCTTCACAGCAGAGCGATCGATGGTCGTATTCGTAGCAATGACTGCATCGATTCCAAACTCGACCAATAGGTCAGCTATTAAATGAATATCTGCCTCATCTAAGTCAGGCGCTATCTTTAAGAAAAGGGGTTTGCGAACACCAAAGCAATCACTTAATCGCTCACGAGCAAGATCTAAGGAGTTCAGCAGATTACGCAACATCGCTTCGCCTTGCAGGTCTCGTAGATTCTGGGTATTTGGGGAAGAGATATTGACTGTGATGTAAGAGGCAACTTCATAAACGGCATTCATGCCTAAAACATAATCATTAGCGGCTTGATTAATCGGTGTCACGGCATTCTTGCCAATGTTCAAACCCACAATGCCACCGTTTTGCCAAAACCGGCTATTACGAACACGATTCACGCAAGCTTCTACACCATCGTTATTAAAACCCATGCGATTGATGAGCGCATTCGCTTCACCAAGTCTAAACATGCGGGGTTTTGGATTACCTGCTTGGGCTAAGGGGGTGACGGTACCGATTTCTAGAAAACCAAAACCTAGATCAGCAAGTGCATCAATGTGCTTGCCATCTTTATCGAGCCCGGCAGCAAGCCCAACAGGATTCGGAAATTGGAGGCCACATAAGGTTCTGGGATCTGGCGCTGGTTTGGATATGAATACTTTTAAGAGGCCGGATTGCTGCGCTTTATCAAGAGAGGCGAGAGTGAGATTGTGCGCTTGCTCGGGATCAAGCGAGAATAGGAGCGGGCGCAGAAGTCGGTAACTATCGATCATGAGTCTCTATTATCCCTCAGAGATTCGCTGCCAATGGTCATCAATCAAGCCTTCGATGGGTTTGTAATTGACCTTGTACGACATTTTTTCACTCTCTTTAATGTAATAGCCTAAATAGAGATAAGGTAGTTTGAGTTTTAAGGCTTGTTTAATCTGCCACAAAATACTGTAACTACCATAGCTTGCGCTGGAGTCAGTCGTATCGTAGAAGGTATAGACTGAGGAAATTCCTTGTTCTAATAAATCAATCATGCTGACCATGCGTAACCGACCAGGATGCGGATCGCTTGGGCCATCTCGAAATTCAACGATACGAGAATTAACGCGACTCTGAATTAAAAACTGCATGTATTGATCTTGATCGTCCTGATCCATCTCGCTACCAGCATGTCGGGTTTGTTGATAGCGTTGGTAGAGCGCGTAATGTTCTTCTTGGTAACCTAGATAGAGGACGTTGACTTGTAAACCTTCGTGCTTTTTGAGTGTTCGGCGTTGACTGCGATTGGGAATGAATTCCTCAACCAAAATACGGGTCGCAATACAGGCCTTGCAGTGGTCACAATAAGGGCGATAGGTATAAAGACCGCTCCGACGAAAGCCTGCATTGACGAGCTCGCTGTAGACGTCTGCATGAATCAGGTGAGAAGGCGTGGCGACTTGGGAGCGTGCAGTTTGATTAGGTAGATAGCTGCAGGCATAGGGTGCAGTTGCATAAAACTGCAAAGTGGTTAAGGGTAGTTCTTTAAGCTGCGTCATAGCCAGTGCTGAAGTATCTTTTTAGTAAAAGTCCAAGATAGCTCTATCTTAGTTTGATTTAAGGAGCTCTGCAGTGATTGCAAAAACACCTCTCGTTGGATGGGCGAGGCGCCCAGTGAGCGTAGATGAGCTGTCTCTTGCTGGCAATCGATCATAGGCACGTCATTTTCAGCACAAAAGGCACACAGAGTAGCTAAGGCAATCTTAGAGCTATCGGTTTGTTTGCTGAACATGGATTCACCAAAGACAGCTTTGCCGAAACAAACACAATAAAGACCCCCAATCAAAACATCTTGATCCATGACGGCAATACAGTGGGCTCTACCTTGTTCAAATAGTGCGGTATATGCGTCAACAATTTCATGTGTGATCCAAGTGCCATCTTGGTCTTTTCGCTTACTAGTTGCACAGGCACGAAGCACTGCCGAAAAGTCTTGGTCAACCAGAATGGCTTTTGAAGTATCAGCAATGAAACTGCGTAGGGTTTTCTTGAGAGAGTCACTACACTTAAATTCCGTGGGAACAAGAACCATGCGGGGATCTGGTGACCACCAAAGCACAGGTTGATTATCTGAATACCAGGGAAATAGACCAAGTTGATAAGCAGCTTGTAGTTGACCTGGATAAATCCTCTCGCTAACGGCAAAAAGACCCGGAACAGTTCTATCAGGGTCGCTAGTCAATAAGGGATTTGGAAAAGCTTCGTTTGGGCCGAGCCAAGGAATGCGATTCATGTAGCCCGGTGCTTAAATTTTTTCGCTGCGTACAACATCGCGACAGTGAACAGTAATGGCATCAAGATTGGCGAGGCGTCCAGCAGCACGATCAGCAAAATACCACTCAAGGGTTTGCTTAACAGTGGGGAATGCTAAATCTTGCCAGGGAATATCTTTTTCTAAGAACAAGCCTACCTCCAGGCTTTCAACTCCAGCCTCAAAGGCTGGTGTTTGCATCTGAGCCAAGTAGAAAAGATGTACCTGCTGGGCATGCACTACATTGAGAAGGGAAAATAGGGGTCCGATGGCGACGTTTGCCCCAGCTTCTTCAATGGTTTCCCTAACGGCGCCGGCGCTACTGGTTTCACCAATTTCAAGGAAACCTGCAGGTAGGGTCCAAAATCCATAACGGGGTTCTATTGCCCTGCGACACAGCAACACTTGATCGCCATATATCGGAATGCTTCCCACTACATTACGGGGGTTTTCATAATGAATGGTTCCGCATTGCTCGCAGACATAACGCTCACGAGAATCGTCTGCTGGAATTCGCAGAACAAGGGGTGAGGCACATTGTGAGCAAAACTTCATGCAATCTTTCTAGAAATGGGCAGGAACTGCACCGCGTAAGGCATTAGTGATGACTATTTTATCTGCCATGAGTACGTCTTCTATTGTCAGGTTAGCCTCACGGGCATTCCAGCTCGGATCGCCGAGTAATTGAGCACGCATTACCCCAGGAAGAAGTCCTGCAGTGAGCGGTGGAGTAAGCCACTCAGTTGTATTTATCTTCTGAATAAAGACACTACTGCGACCACCTTCGGTTACAAAGCCAGCTTCATTGGTAAAGAGGGCATCAAAGCCGCCTTGAGCCTCTGATAACTGCCAGGCCCGGTCATACCAAGTGCGAGAATGGGATTTATGTCGTAATAAGCTATCTTGCGACTGCATTACAGAGTGGGTTGGATCAGGAAGAATGTCTTTTGCCCAAAAGAGCTTGACTGAATCAGGCAGAGAATTGAGTTCTGAAAGGCTATGGCTTAATTCTCCAAGTGGGCTTAAATCGATTCGCAGGCGGTATTGGGATGATGGATTTGAAGTCAAGCTATGGTCAATCCAAGTCTCCAAAATATAGTGTTTAGCTCTGGAGCGGTCAAACGGAATGCCCAGATATTGCGCCGAATGCGCAAGTCTGGTGAGATGAGATTCGATTAATTGAACTTCACCATCCTTGACCAAGATGGTCTCAAATAAGCCAACTGCGCTCGGGAGTCCTGTCAAAAAAGCAGATTTAATCGTGCACTCTTGCCATTCTTCATCCGGTTTTGATTCGATGGTGATCCCTGCGCCTACACCCATTGTTAATGATCCATGATTATGAGCATTGTGATCAATTTCTAAGGTACGGATAGGAACACTCAAAGCAAAACGGTGATCCGGATCTAGCCAGCCAATTGCACCACAATAGTAATCACGACTGGGCTCCAGTTCTTGAATAATTTCCATACTTCGCTTCTTAGGGGCGCCAGTGACAGAGCCACATGGAAAAACAGCCCGAAGTATGTCTAGAAATTCAATTCCCTTCTTTAGTTGAGCTTCGACAGTCGAAGTCATTTGCAAGACATCGCCATGCCTAGCTACTTCGAATAATTTGGACACCTTGACTGAGCCAGTTTGGGCTACACGTCCCATGTCATTTCGAAGTAAATCCACAATCATTACGTTTTCAGCTTGATTCTTGGGGTCTTCGGAAAGATCAGTTCCAATGCTATTGAGTGCGCTTGCGGTACCTTTCATTGGCATCGCAGTTAAGGTGTCGCCATTACGTTGAATGAACAACTCAGGTGAGTGCGACAAAATGGATCGACCTGGAGATTGAATGAATGCACCAAAGCGGCCTGGCTGGCGTTTACGTAAGCGACTGTAGAGGGCTAGTGGAGAACCATATACTTGCCCACTGAGACGATAGGTGTGATTGATTTGATAGACATCACCAGCCAAGATCCATTCACGTATCTGATGGAGATCTGATGAAAATTGCTCAAAGTCAATTGAGGCATTGAGATCAGCAACGCCAGCAAAGGTTTCATTTTCAGGTAATTGACTAATGCCCGCTGCCAAGAATTGATCTACCGCTGACTTTGCAAGCTCCTCATAGCTTTGAAATGACCAAGCTTCAATTAAAGGATGATTTGTTACAGGCAGTTTCAGCCCTTGAAAATGTAAACCTAATTCATAAGCAAGTGCAGTAACCAGATATTCACCTCTGGTAGTGGCTTGGGTTAACTCTTTGAAAACCTGCTGTATAGCGGCTTCATTCTCTTCGGGTTTAGCACTGGGATAAATACACCAATACTGGATTGGATCTTGATATAAGCGACTAGTGGGATTGCTTACCGTACTTTGCGAGTCATCTAGCAGAATCATGGCAAACAATCCCAAACCTATTTAATGGATTAATTACTTCAATATCGTAGCCGACTCAATAGTCACAGTCTTAGTAGGAACATCGCCCATACGGCCCATGCGGGGAGCATTGGCAACCATCGTTGGGATTTGACGAATCGCATCAATGGTTTGTGTTCCAGAGATAACCTTACCAAAGACGGTGTAACCATTACCCATCGCATTGGGATAGTCGAGGCCCTGATTGTCTTTCACGTTAATAAAAAACTGGGCAGTAGCAGAATCGGGATCTGATGTGCGCGCCATGGCAATCGTGTAAGCCTGATTCTTTAAACCATTCTGAGCTTCTGAGGCAACGGGAGGATTGGTGGGCTTTTGCACTAAGTCAGGAGTAAACCCACCACCCTGAATCATGAAACCATCAATCACCCGATGAAAGATCGTGCCATTATAAAAACCACTTTTTACATAGTTTAAAAAGTTCGCTGTGGTCTTTGGTGCTTTATCAGCATCGAGCTCCACAACAAAGTTGCCCATAGTGGTCTTAAATTCAACCTTAGGTCCTGCTAAGGCTACTTGGCTGATGAAGCAGGCGAGAATAAAAATGAAGCTAGTTAGTATTTTGCGCATGATGATTCCTTTGGGGTTCATAAATAAGAAAGAGTTGATTGAGAGTTTATTTCTTCTTTGCTTCGGTATCGAGTTTACGTAAGAAAGCCATTTTTTCAGCAATCTGGCTCTCTAAGCCCCGATCAACTGGTGCATACCAATTGGGGGCAGCCATTCCTTCTGGAAGGTAGCTTTCACCTGCAGCATATGCATGTGGCTCATCATGGGCATAGCGATAGGCTTTCCCATGACCAAGCTCTTTCATCAGTTGGGTGGGAGCATTGCGCAAATGAACTGGTACTGGCCTAGTTGCATCCTTGGAGACAAAGTCTTTGGCAGCATTAAAGGCTTTATAGCTGGCATTACTTTTAGCTGCTACCGCCAAGTAGACAATAGCCTGACCTAAGGCGAGTTCGCCTTCTGGAGAGCCAAGGCGTTCATAAGTCAGCGCAGCATCGTTAGCCAGTTGAATCGCTCTAGGATCAGCTAAGCCGATATCTTCCCAAGCCATCCGAATAATGCGCCGAGCTAAATACCGTGGATCAGCGCCACCATCAATCATGCGGCAGAACCAATAGAGTGAAGCATCAGGATCAGAGCCACGTACTGATTTATGAAGAGCAGAGATTTGATCATAAAACTGATCGCCGCCTTTATCGAAGCGTCGAGTTTGCATGCTCAATGCATTGTTAATGAACTCATGATCAATTTTCTGGATCTCTGAGCCAGTTACCGAGCTGGCATTACGGATTTGCTCGAGTAAATTCAGTAAACGTCGCGCATCACCATCTGCATGGGCAACCAAAGCCTCTAAAGCAGATTCTTCAAACTCGAGATTTGGCAAAGAAGCGGTGCGAGCCCGCTGGATTAATTCGCTTAACTCTGAAGGGGAGAGTGATTTAAGGACATAGACTTGGGCCCGCGATAGAAGCGCTGAATTCACTTCAAATGAAGGGTTTTCCGTAGTGGCGCCAATAAAGGTAAAGAGTCCTGATTCAACATGGGGGAGTAGCGCATCTTGCTGGCTCTTATTAAAGCGATGAATTTCATCTACAAATAAGATGGTTTGTCTGCCATACTGCGCCATACTTTGCTCAGCTTGTTCAATGGCATCCCGAATTTCTTTGACACCAGCTAATACTGCAGATAGCGCAATAAATTCTCGATCAAAGGCTTTAGCGGACAAGCGAGCAAGAGTAGTTTTACCCACACCAGGAGGGCCCCACAAAATCATGGAATGGGGCTTGCCAGAAGCAAAGGCAAGGTTGAGTGGCTTCCCAGCTGCTAATAAATGGGTTTGCCCTATAACTTCTTCAATGCTTTGCGGACGCAAAGCTTCAGCTAGAGGTGGCGGTGGATTGCTCTCAAATAGACCGCTCATCAGAATCGGATCAGTTCTGAACAAATAAAATAACCAGCGCTGCCCAAGTCAAACACGCTGCAGCAATATAGCTTAAGCGGGTACGCATAGTTATGAATGCAGAACGCGCATCATCATTTGTAAAGTAATAGGTATAAGTATCTTTATCAATATTGCGTTGAATCACTAGGGTCGCTGCCAAAATGATCAGGCTGACAGGGATATAAATATGTAGTGCGACCCACGCGATAAGCGCGGGAGTGATTCCCCAAATCCAGGCATTACGATCAATCCAGCGATCGCCGCTGGCCGGTTTACCAAGAGTTTGTAAATTAGCACCCCAATGCAGTGCGCCCATAAAGGCGACAATGATGGCGCCGTAGCTCGCAATTGATTCAGCGCTCAGATAATTTATTGGAGTGGGGGCCAGTTGTACCATCAAAGCAAGACCAATAAAGGGGATCAGGCCTGCATAAGCTAAATAGCGAACGACTGGCGGTAGTGGGTTCACAAAAATTCCTTTAGATTCTGATGTTATTGATCATAGGTATATACGCCGCGACCGGTTTTACGACCAAGATAACCCGCCGCTACCATTTCGCGCAAAAGGGGGCAAGGGCGATACTTGGAGTCACTAAAGTTTTCAAAAAAGACTTCCATAACAGCAAGGCAGGTATCTAAACCGATCAAGTCTGCTAAAGCAAGTGGGCCAATGGGTTGATTGCAACCCAACTTCATACCGGCATCAATATCTTCCGGACTCGCTAACCCCTCTTGCAATACAAAAAAGGCTTCATTAATCATCGGAATCAAAATGCGATTCACCACAAAACCAGGTGAATTCTTGACAGTAATCGGCTCTTTACCAATCCGCTTAGCCATCTCAATGATGGCGCTGTGAGTGGCATCGCTGGTTTGCAATCCGCGTATCACTTCTACTAAAGCCATTAAAGGAGGGGGATTAAAGAAGTGCATCCCGATGAAGCGGGCGGGGTCAGAGTTCAGTGCTGCCAGTTTAGTAATAGATAACGAGGAAGTGTTCGTTGCAATGATGGTGTCTTTGCTGACAATTTCATCAATCTGATGCAGGATTTTTTCTTTGACTGCTTGATTCTCAGTCGCAGCTTCAATAACCAAAGAGAGTCCCTTAAGATCAGCATATGAGGTGCTAGCTTTAATCCGCTTAAGGGCCGTATTTTTATCTTCGGCACTGAGAGTTTCTTTCTTGATTAAACGATCAAGACTCTTGCTGATATGACTCAAGCCACGCTCCACGGCAGCATCATTAATATCAATCATCACAACATCCAGACCCGCCATGGCACAAACTTGAGCGATGCCATTGCCCATCGTGCCTGCTCCAATAATGCCAACCGATTGAATGCTCATTTCACTTCCTTTTTTGATACTGGCTTGCGCCAAATAAGAGTTCTTTAGCCTTGTCATCCATTAAAGGCTTACGCAGATTGGTCAATACCTCTACGCCGCGTCTGACTGCTGGTCGAGCAGAAATTTTCTCGAACCATTTCTTAAAGTGTGGAAACTCATCGATCTCAATCCCTTGATTTTTCCAATTGCGAGTCCATGGAAAGATCGCGATATCAGCAATGGAATACTCTTTACCAGCTATGAATGGATGATTGCTGAGCTGTTTATCCAAGACGCCATATAAGCGCTTTGCTTCATTGGTATAGCGATTGATTGCGTAATCAATTTTTTCAGGGGAATAAATTCGGAAGTGATGGTTTTGCCCGAGCATTGGACCTAGTCCACCCATTTGAAACATCAACCATTGCAAGACATCATATTTAGCGCGAGTACTCTTCGGTAGAAACTTGCCCGTTTTAGCAGCGAGGTATAGCAAGATTGCGCCTGACTCAAAAATACTAATGGGTTTTCCATCAGGACCATTTGGATCGACGATAGCCGGGATTTTATTGTTAGGACTGATTTTTAAAAAGTCAGGCTCAAATTGATCGCCTGCACCAATATCAATTGGATAGGCGATCCAATCTTTACCGAGACGATAGCCACATTCCTCGAGCATGATGTGTACCTTGTGCCCATTAGGTGTAGCCCAACTATAGACATCAATCATTTTTGGGGCCTGCTTTTTACTCATATCGTTTTCCTTGGTGTCTAAATAGTCGGTAATGGGGTAGTTTAGGCAGTTACGGGCACTTAGGTTGAGTAATCGCTAGAATGTTATAAATATAGTTAAATTGTGCCATGTTGATCGTCCTCTCCCCAGCAAAATCCCTTGATTACAAGACCCCCGCCAAGGTCAAGTCAACAACCTTGCCTGAATTTGCTGCTGAATCAGCCAAACTGATTGCGGATTTAAAAAAGCTTTCACCTCAACAGCTTGCCAAGCTCATGGGCCTATCAGATCAGTTGGCCGCCTTGAACGTAGGTCGATATCGTGACTGGTCCAAGAAGTTCACGCCCGAGAATAGTAAACCTGCCATTTTTGCCTTCGATGGAGATGTCTATGACGGCTTTGATGTCAAAAGCCTGCCTCCTAAGGCTCTAGAGTTCGCTCAAGACCATATCCGGATTTTGTCTGGCCTCTATGGGGCACTCAGACCCTTGGATCTCATGCAGCCTTATCGACTAGAAATGGGTACCAGCTTTCAGAATGTTAGGGGTAAAGATTTATATGCTTTCTGGGGTAAGCGGGTTACTGATGCTCTCAAAAAGTTACTGGAAAAGGAAAAAGAGCCGACTCTACTCAATTTGGCTTCTGAGGAATACTTTAAAGTCTTGCAAGCCAAGGAGCTGGGTTGTTCGGTGATTTCACCAGTCTTTCAAGATGCCAAAGACGGTAAGTACAAAATGATCTCGTTTTATGCCAAGCGTGCTCGTGGATTAATGGCACGTTATGTGGTTGAGAATCGATTGACAAAGCCAGCAGATCTCAAAGGATTTAACTTAGACGGTTATAAGTATTGTGCCAGTGAGTCAAAACCAGATAAGCCAGTATTTCGACGTGCGGAGAAAAAATAAGCATGGCTATTCATCGCAGTAAAAGTTCTCAAAGAAGTTCGCCTGAAGTAGAGCGCTTAGTTGCCGACTCGATTTCCCTAGCGGCATCAGGAAGCCAAGTAGAGGACCGTTTCTGGGAGGGGCGATTAGATGAAAGATTGCTTCGTTTATTGAAAAGTCAAAATCAGAACGTGATTGATGCTGCGCTCGATCAAACCTTTCGTATTAATACCATTGCATTTGAAGTTCTAGCAGATACTGCAGAAACCTTGGCGGAGTCTATACGTATTGAGCACGATGGCCAGCAATGGGATGCTTTATTGCTAGCGATACCAATCGTGGCCCACACGCGCTATCAAATACCTTCAGGCCCACTGCCAACTTCAGTTGTTGAAGCTACTGCACTAGCGCTTCACAACACCGTAACTGCAGTAGATTCACGCTTAGCCATTGTTCCTTGGCTCTATAGCATTGATCAAATGCCCCAATCGCATTGCCAAACACGAGTATTAACAGAGACGCTTGCTATGGCTGCTGTGACGGCTAGCGATATTAAGCTCGAACTGCGTGATATGTCAGAGACTATTGCCGTCCTCGCTGATCCTCGCTTCATCGTTGCTGTAGTTGCAGCGCCAACAGGATCTCCATTATTTCGTTGGCAAGCAGAAACACCATTACGTCAAGAGCGGGGCGTTAGTCTGATTGGTTGGCAAAACGCGATGCACGATCCGATTGCTTCTTTGCTGCCAGGTTGTGAGTTTGAGCTTCTATTACCGGAGGCTTACTTTACGAATTGCCGTTTAGCAGATAAGCATGTTCGGCCATTGAGCATTCGAGCCGCTGTTAACTTTCTAGAATCCACTATAGGCGTTCTACCAGCCGGTCTGTCATCGGTAGTCGGTGCTTTTGGTGAAGAGCAAGCTGATGAATATCGAATCTCGTTCAGCATTAAGGGCTCTTCTGAAATTAACTATGGCGTGATTTGGCCACTATACGACCGAGAGAGTGTTGCTAACGACGCGCTTAATGATTTATCGGATGACGAGAGTCCCATCAAACGCATCTGCGATGCTCTGCATGATGCTGGTGTAGAAGATGTATTTCGTCACGCGATGCTCTTTGATCCTGAGCTTTGCGATGATTGCGGTGCACCACTTTTCCCTGATCGATTGGGTGAGCAGGTTCATGCGGAGATGCCAGAGGATACGCCGTCTCAACAACCCCTGTTTCATTAAAAGAAAAGACCGAGAATTCTCGGTCTTTTGTATTTCAGTACTGCAGTCCTAGGCTTACTTTCCTGGTGTGAAAGGCTCCGCATCGGCAAAAAGATGAGGCATTTTTCCAGAACGCATGTCAGCTGTCTGACAAGAGTCGGCCATCCGTATTCCAGAGCGAATATTAAAAAGCATCGCTTTGTTTGGAAGCACCACTAAGTCAAAACCAGAATTTGTGTTTTTATAACGCAAGCTGCCTGGTAAAGAATTTTCTCTACGCATTTCGTAGGTTTTAGAGTCCCAAATTAACACCAAATTTTCTGTACCGCCTGTGGTTTTGAACTGGCGATTATCACCACAGCTCCATGCAAAGGTATCGTCAGCAGCATGAGCAAAAGCGCCAGACCCAAGTGCAGCGATGAGCAGGGTAATCTTCAGTACTTTACTTTTTAACATTGAAGTCTTCTTAAGAAAGTAAATGTTTTACGCCTGCTTGTTCTTCAAGAAGTTCATTGAGGGTATGGTCCATACGCTCACGGGAGAACTCATCGATCTCTAAGCCTTCAACAATTTTGTACTCGCCATTTTCGCAAGTGACAGGGAAGCCGTAAATCACGTCTTTGGGGATGCCATATTCCCCATTGGATGGAACGCCCATGGTGACCCACTTACCGTTAGTGCCTAGCACCCAATCATGCATGTGATCGATAGCCGCATTTGCTGCAGATGCCGCAGAAGAGAGACCGCGAGCTTCAATGATGGCAGCACCACGTTTACCAACAGTAGGAATATGAACTTCTTTATTCCAAACGGGATCATTGATGAGAGCCTTCACAGACTCGCCGCCAACGGTTGCAAAGCGATGATCGGGATACATGGTGGGACTGTGATTACCCCAAACAACCAGTTTTTGGATATCACCAACAGGCTTGCCCATTTTGGCAGCCAGTTGCGATAGTGCGCGATTGTGATCCAAGCGCAGCATGGCTGTGAAATTCTTAGCTGGCAAATCAGGAGCGGATTTCATGGCAATGTACGCGTTGGTGTTAGCAGGGTTACCTACTACCAAAACTTTTACTGTGCGTTTTGCAACCGCATTGAGTGCTTTACCTTGTGCGGTAAAGATTTGTGCGTTTGCTGCCAACAAGTCTTTGCGTTCCATACCAGGACCACGAGGGCGTGCGCCAACTAAAAAGGCGATGTCTACATCTTTAAAAGCAGTCATTGGATCAGAGTGTGCTGTCATACCAACGAGTAATGGAAAAGCGCAGTCCTCAAGCTCCATCATGACGCCTTGGAGGGCTTTTTGGGCTTTTTCGTCTGGAATCTCAAGTAACTGCAATATCACTGGCTGATCTTTGCCAAGAACGTCGCCATTAGCGATGCGAAATAGGAGGGAATATCCAATTTGACCGGCTGCACCGGTCACGGCGACACGCATTGGGGCTTTTGCCATTACTTTTAACTCCAAAGGAAGGTTAACTGAGGGTTTATTTAAATCCGAAAACTTTTCTATTATCCATTCAAGTGAATTGACTTTAGATTTACACTATCGTGGATGTCTTATATAAGACTTCGACATCGTGAGATTTTAGCGAATTCAAGTGTGAAATTGGAGATCTTGTGTCTGAAGTATTAACCGCGAGTGCGTCGTTTAGTCCCCTCTATCAGCAAATTAAGGCGCTGATTCTGGCAAGCTTGCAGGCTGCCGAGTGGCTGCCAGGCGCCCTGATTCCCAGTGAAATGGAGCTAGCAGCCCGTTTTTCGGTAAGCCAGGGCACGGTTCGTAAGGCAATTGACGAATTAGCCGCTCAAAATCTCTTAGTCAGAAGGCAGGGTAAGGGTACTTTTGTAGCTACTCATCATGAAGAAGACTGGCAATACCGTTTTTTACACCTCGTACCCGATGAAGGGCAAAAATTTCCCCTAATTAGTCAGTTTTTGGCTTGTAAAAAGATTAAGGCCAATGCAACTGATGCCCATTTGCTCAAATTAAAAGCAGGTGATGCGCTGATCAAAGTAAACAGAGTTCAGAGCTTTGCAGGCAAACCCATTGTTTTTGAAGAAATTTTACTTCCAGCAGCTCGATTCAAGGAGCTCGATTTAGAGATGCTGACTGAGTGGCCTGGGCCCGTTTATGCCCTTTATGAAACACGTTTTGCTACCCATATGGTCAGAGCAGAAGAAAAAATTAAGGCTATCGCCATCGATGAGCTGTTGAGCACCCATCTTCACCTCCCTGTTGGGCATCCTGTTTTACTGGTTGAGCGCCTAGCTTTTACATATGGAAATAAGCCGGTAGAAATTCGTAGAGCCCGCTATGACACAACACAGCAACATTACCAAAATATGCTCAATTAGCAGAGTCACAATGTCAGTAAAAACCATTAAACCCCTTATTTCACCTAAAATACCCACACTTTCTAAGGTTTCCAATAGAATATGTTGCAACACAGCAAGACTGAACTTAACCTCCACCTATATATTGAGATAGCCCATGGTTGAAGCACAGCAGGATGTTAAAAAAGATAAGCCCGAATTTCGGAACATTGGCTTAGCCCAACTGATTCACTATCGACTCCCTTGGGCGGGTAAGGTGTCGATTCTTCATCGCATTAGTGGAGCAGTCTTATTTCTGTTGCTTCCATTTATTTTGTATTTGTTAGATCAGAGCCTTGCCTCTGAACAAACTTACCAAGCTTTTCAAGGCTTGACCAGCAATGTCTTAGTAAAAATCATTTGCTTGGGTTTGATCTGGTGTTTTCTTCATCATTTTTGCGCTGGCATACGCTATCTGTTGCTCGATCTTGAGATCGGTATTAGCAAACCTGAATCGAACCGCTCTGCAATTATTGTTTTTTTCCTCGGCTTGGGTTTAACGGCAATCGTTGGTCTCAAGATGTTTGCTCTCTACTAAGGAAATCTCATGCCTATTTATCAAATCGGCCCTAAGCGCTTAGTAGTCGGTGCGCATTACGGCCTGAAAGAGTGGATTATTCAGCGTATCACTGCCATCGTGATGGTGGTTTTCACTGTCGTTCTATTGATTGATTACTGCGTCACCGGCGGAACTGGTTATGCAGCATGGTCAGGTCTCTTTAGTAATCAATTCATGAAGTTGCTCACCTTGGTAGCTTTTTTGAGCCTGTTCTATCACGCTTGGATTGGTATCCGGGATATTTGGATGGACTATATCAAGCCTGTCAGTATTCGCTTGGGCTTACAGGTCTTAACCGTTCTCTATTTAGTAGCTTGCGCTGCATACGCTGTACAAATTTTGTGGAAAGTGTAATTTGATGACCGAGATTAAAAAATCTTTGCCACGTCGCCGCTTTGATGCTGTCATTGTTGGTGCGGGTGGTTCTGGTATGCGTGCCTCTTTACAGCTTGCTGAAGCAGGTTTGAACGTTGCCGTTTTGAGTAAGGTATTTCCAACACGTTCACATACTGTTGCAGCGCAGGGCGGAATTGGTGCAGCACTCGGCAATATGAATGAAGACAATTGGCACTATCACTTCTATGACACCATCAAAGGCTCTGACTGGCTTGGTGACCAAGACGTTATCGAGTTTATGTGCCGTGAAGCACCAAAAGTAGTCTACGAGTTAGAGCACTTTGGCATGCCGTTTGACCGCAACCCCGACGGTACGATTTATCAACGTCCATTTGGTGGGCATACAGCAAACTATGGTGAGAAAGCGGTGCAACGCGCTTGCGCAGCAGCAGACCGAACCGGTCATGCTATGTTGCACACTCTGTATCAGCGCAATGTGCGCGCCAAGACCAATTTCTTTGTCGAATGGTTGGCTTTGGATTTAATTCGCAATGAAGAGGGTGATGTTGTTGGTGTAACTGCTCTCGAAATGGAAACTGGTCAGGTCTATATTTTGGAAGCCAAAGTGGTGATGCTGGCTACTGGTGGCGCTGGCCGTATTTGGGCTGCTTCAACCAATGCCTTTATTAATACAGGTGATGGCATGGGCTTAGCAGCTCGTGCTGGTATTCCACTCGAAGATATGGAGTTCTGGCAGTTCCACCCAACCGGTGTTGCTGGTGCTGGTGTGCTCTTAACCGAAGGTTGTCGTGGTGAGGGCGCTATCTTGCGTAATAAAGATGGCGAGCGCTTTATGGAGCGTTATGCACCAACCTATAAAGATTTAGCACCACGTGATTTCGTATCACGCTGTATGGACCAAGAGATTAAAGAAGGTCGCGGTTGTGGACCTAATGGTGATTATGTTGAGCTCGATCTGACTCACCTCGGCGCCGATACCATTATGAAACGATTGCCATCGGTTTATGAGATCGGCATTAACTTTGCGAACGTCGACGTTACCAAGCAACACATCCCTGTAGTACCAACTATTCACTATCAAATGGGTGGCATACCTACCAATATCAATGGTCAAGTAGTTGTGCCTAAGAATGGCAAGCCTAATGAGATTGTTCATGGGCTCTATGCCATCGGCGAATGCTCTTGCGTATCAGTACACGGCGCCAACCGTTTAGGTACCAACTCATTATTAGACCTTTTGGTATTTGGTCGTGCTGCAGGCAATCATATTGTTGCAGCTGATCTGAAGAAGCAAGAGTTCAAACCATTACCTGCAAATGCGGGTGAACAGACTCTTGCACGTATTGCTAAATTAGATAACTCCTCATCAGGCGAGTATGCACAAGATGTTGCTAATGACATTCGTAAGACCATGCAGACCTATGCTGGTGTGTTCCGTAACCAAGAGTTAATGGACGAGGGCGTTCGTCAAATGGCTCAACTCACTGAGCGTGCTAACCACATCTGGCTTAAAGATAAGTCAGAGATTTTTAACACTGCGCGTATCGAAGCCTTAGAAGTGGCGAACTTGATTGAAACGGCAAATGCCACGATGACATCAGCCGCCGCTCGCAAAGAAAGTCGCGGCGCACATTCGCATGATGACCATCCCCATCGTGATGATGATCACTGGATGAAACATACCCTTTGGTACAGCGAAGGCAATCGTCTGGATTACAAAGCTGTGGTACTGAAACCATTAACGGTTGAATCTATTCCACCAAAAGAACGTACTTTCTAAGCTAGAGATCGATAAGAGAGATAAAAGATGAGTGATACCCGGATTTTTGAAATTTATCGTTACGACCCAGAAGTCGATGCTGCGCCACGCATGCAACGCTATGAGCTTGAGTTAACTGGTGAGCGTATGTTGCTCGATGCCCTGATCTCTTTGAAGAAGCAAGATGAGAGTATTTCTTATCGTCGCTCCTGTCGTGAAGGCGTTTGCGGATCCGATGCCATGAACATTAACGGCAAAAATGGTTTGGCTTGCTTAACCAACATGTTGACTTTGCCTAAAGTCATTACTTTGCGTCCATTACCTGGCTTACCAGTTGTGCGTGATTTGATTGTCGATATGACTTTGTTCTTCAAACAATACTTGTCGATCAAGCCTTATTTGGTGAATGACAATCCAGCGCCTGAGAAAGAGCGTTTGCAAAGTCCAGAAGAGCGGGAAGAACTCAATGGTTTGTATGAGTGTATTTTGTGCGCATCTTGCTCCACATCATGCCCATCATTCTGGTGGAATCCAGATAAGTTTGTTGGCCCAGCAGGTTTATTGCAGGCCTATCGCTTTATTGCAGATAGCCGTGATGAAGATACTGCGCAGCGCTTAGATAACTTGGAAGACCCATACCGTTTATTCCGCTGCCACACCATTATGAATTGCGTGGATGTTTGTCCTAAGCATTTGAATCCAACTAAGGCAATCGGCAAGATTAAAGAGTTAATGGTTCGTAGGGCTGTATAAGCTCATGAGCTTAAGTAATGCGGAGTTGTATCGTTTAAGAAGTGATGCTCGCCGAGGATTATTAGAAAACGATTTAATTCTGCAACGTTTTTTTGACCGTCATGCTGCAGATCTCAGTGCAGAGGATGGTCAGGTTTTAACGCAGCTGCTAGCTCTTGAGGACAATGATCTGATGGACTTGTTGCTGGGTCGTAAGGAAGAGTTGGAAGTGTTAAAGGAAGTTTCTCTTTTACCTTCTTATCAGAAGTTGATGCAGCAGTTAAGAGCGAAATAAGTTTTATTTCAAAGTGTTAGATCAATACAGATTGAAAGATTAGAGGCTAGACATGAATGAATCGAAAATCAAAGCAAAGCTATCGTTCTCAGATGGTTCGCCAGACATTGATTTGCCTATTTATGAAGGCAGCGTCGGCCCCGATGTCATCGATATTCGCAAACTGTATGGTCAGACTAGTAAATTTACTTACGATTCCGGTTTCTTGTCTACGGCTTCTTGTAACAGCAAAATAACCTATATTGATGGCGACAAAGGTGAGCTCCTATATCGCGGCTATCCCATTGAGGATTTAGCTAGTAAATGTGACTTCTTAGAAGTTTGCTATCTCTTGATTAATGGCAACCTGCCAAACAAGCAGCAAGATGCAGATTTTAAAGAAATGATCATGCACCACACCATGGTTCATGAGCAAATGCAATTTTTCTTGCGCGGTTTCCGACGTGATGCCCATCCAATGGCTGTTTTGACTGGCTTGGTTGGTGCGATGGCAGCTTTCTATCACGATCAGATTGACTATTCTGATCCTCAGGCACGTCAAATTGCCCAGATCCGTTTGATCGCTAAGATGCCAACGCTTGTAGCGATGGCCTATAAGTATTCTGTTGGCCAGCCTTTTATCTATCCTGATAATAATTTGTCTTACACCGCCAACTTCATGCGGATGATGTTTGCTACGCCTTGTGAAGAGTACAAAGTGAATCCGGTGCTCGTACGTGCCTTAGATCGCATCTTCATTTTGCATGCTGATCATGAGCAAAATGCTTCGACTTCTACCGTTCGCTTGTGTGGCTCTTCAGGAACCAATCCATTTGCTGCCATCTCTGCTGGTATCGCTTGCTTGTGGGGCCCGGCACATGGTGGTGCGAATGAAGCTTGCTTACAAATGCTCAATGAGATTCAGGCCAATGGTGGTGTCGAGAAAATTCATGAGTTCATTGCGCAAGTGAAGGATAAGAACTCCGGTGTTCGCTTAATGGGCTTTGGTCACCGTGTTTATAAGAACTTTGATCCCCGTGCAAAACTGATGCGTGAAACTTGTTATGAGGTCTTGAAGGAGATGGGTCTTGAAAATGATCCTTTATTCAAGTTAGCGATGACCTTGGAGAAGATCGCATTAGAAGATGAATACTTCGTCAGCCGCAAACTGTATCCAAACGTCGATTTCTACTCAGGTATTGTGCAGCGCGCTCTTGGTGTGCCCACTGAAATGTTTACCTGCATCTTTGCATTAGCAAGAACCGTAGGCTGGATTGCCCAATGGGAAGAGATGATTACTGATCCTGAATATAAAATTGGTCGCCCACGTCAGCTCTATACCGGTGAAACATCACGCAAAGTTCCAGCTTTAGCAGATCGTAAATAAGGTTTTTATGTCACGTACGCTTTACGACAAATTATGGGATGACCATGTCATCTACTCCGAAGAGGATGGCACGGCGACGATCTACATCGATCGTCAGTTATTACACGAAGTGACCAGTCCTCAGGCATTTGAAGGCTTGAACTTAGCGGGTCGTCCTGTTTGGCGTGTTTCTGCCAATCTTGCGGTATCTGACCACAACGTACCAACAACTGACCGCTCACAGGGTATTGCTGACCCAATTTCTAAATTGCAGGTTGATACCCTTGATCAAAACTGTGATGCCTTTGGGATTACGCAATACAAGATGAATGACACCCGTCAGGGCATCGTTCATGTGATTGGTCCAGAGCAGGGCGCAACCTTGCCAGGCATGACAGTAGTGTGTGGCGATTCTCATACGAGTACCCATGGTGCATTCGGCGCTTTAGCATTTGGTATTGGAACTTCTGAGGTTGAGCACGTCCTAGCAACGCAAACTTTGCTCATGAAGAAGAGCAAGAATATGCTGGTGCGTGTTGATGGACGCTTACAACCTGGTAGCACCGCAAAAGATATTGTTCTGGCTGTAATCGGCAAGATCGGTACTGCTGGTGGAACAGGTTACACGATCGAGTTTGCTGGTGAGGCTATCCGCAATCTATCGATGGAAGGTCGCATGACCATCTGCAATATGGCAATTGAAGCAGGCGCTCGAGCAGGTTTAGTTGCGGTAGATGAAACAACCATTGAGTACCTCCAAGGCCGCCCCTATGCACCCAAAGGTGATGCTCTCCGTCACGCTATGCAATATTGGCGTACTTTGCACTCTGATCCAGACGCTAAATTTGATTTAGTTGTGGAATTGCGTGCTGAAGAGATTGCTCCACAAGTGACTTGGGGCACATCCCCAGAAATGGTTTTACCAATCAGTGATCGCGTACCTGACCCAGAAAAAGAGCGTGATACTAATAAGCGAGATGCAATGGAACGTGCATTGCAATATATGAACTTGACTCCCAATACACCGCTGAGCAACATCATGGTGGATAAAGTCTTCATTGGCTCGTGCACTAATAGCCGTATTGAGGACTTACGTGCAGCAGCGAAAATCGTTGACCGCATTGGCAAAAAGATTGCACCCAATATTAAGTTGGCCCTCGTTGTGCCAGGATCTGGCTTGGTAAAAGCCCAAGCAGAACGCGAAGGTCTTGACCGTGTATTTAAAGCTGCTGGATTTGAATGGCGCGAGCCTGGCTGCTCGATGTGTCTTGCTATGAATGCTGATCGTCTCGAACCTGGTGAGCGCTGTGCTTCTACATCAAACCGAAACTTTGAGGGTCGTCAAGGTAATGGTGGTAGGACGCACCTAGTAAGTCCAGCAATGGCTGCTGCTGCAGCGATTGAAGGTCACTTTGTCGATATTCGGAAAATCTCTTGAGCGTGAATCTGATGCGTAGAACTTCATTAATTATTAAACTAATAATCGTTGGCCTATTGGGCATGATCTTGGCTGCTTGTGCTAACACCATGGAGGGTGTTGGTAAAGATTTGCAGAATGTGGGCACTTCAATGGACTCTAAATCTTCTACTAATAATTCTTCCCAAACCAAAGGGAAAGATGTTGTCGTGACCCCAGTGAAATAATTATGGATAAATTTACGGTATATCAAGGATTGGTTGCTCCTCTCAATCGGGAGAATGTGGACACTGATGCCATTATTCCGAAGCAGTTTCTGAAGTCGATTAAGAAAACCGGTTTTGGTCAGAACTTATTTGATGAGTGGCGCTATCTTGATCATGGCGAACCCGGTCAAGATTGCACGAACCGTCCAATCAACCCAGACTTTGTGCTAAATCAGTCACGCTACAAAGGTGCTGGAATTTTGTTGGCCCGTAAGAACTTTGGTTGCGGTAGCTCGCGTGAGCATGCACCCTGGGCTTTATCGCAATTTGGCTTTAGAGCCCTCATTGCCCCCAGTTTTGCTGACATTTTTTATAATAATTGCTTCAAAAATGGTCTTTTACCGATCGTTCTTTCGGAAATTCAAGTAGATCACTTATTTAATGAAACCCAGGCTTTCAATGGTTACCAGCTCACTATCGATCTGGAAAGCCAGCAGGTAATCCTTCCTGGCGGTACTAGCTACGCATTTGAAGTAGCCCCCTTCAGAAAGTCCTGCCTTCTCAATGGTTTGGACGATATTGGGCTAACCCTGCGCCATGCAGATAAAATCAAGGCTTACGAAGCCGAGCGCATTCTCAAGATGCCTTGGCTTGCAACCCAACTGCCCTAGTTTTATTGAGTTAAAGGCCTTTCATGAAAATTGCAGTCTTACCGGGCGATGGTATCGGCTCGGAAATCGTTGCTGAAGCCGTCAAGGTTCTCAATGCTTTAGTACCTCAGTTAAGCCTTGAGGAAGCTCCCGTCGGTGGTGCAGCATATGACCTGCATGGTCATCCTTTGCCTCCGGCTACCTTAGAGTTAGCTAAACAGGCTGATGCCATTTTGTTTGGAGCGGTTGGTGACTGGAAATATGACTCTCTGGCACGTGAGCTTCGTCCTGAGCAAGCAATTCTGGGTTTGCGTAAACATTTAGAACTCTTTGCAAACTTTCGTCCAGCGATTTGCTATGCCGAACTCACTGCCGCATCGAGCTTAAAACCTGAAATTGTAGGTGGCTTAGATATTTTGATCGTCCGTGAACTGAACGGCGATATTTATTTTGGACAGCCTCGCGGTATTCGCACCTCTGAGCTAGCTTTATTTAAAGGTGCGCGTGAAGGTTTTGACACCATGCATTACAGCGAACCTGAAGTAGAGCGTATTGGTCGGGTTGCATTTGAGGCGGCCCGTAAGCGCAGTAAAAAAGTATGCAGTGTAGATAAAGCTAACGTTTTGGAAACTTCACAACTGTGGCGTGAAGTCATGATTCGGGTTGCAAAAGAGTATCCAGATGTTGAGCTCTCCCATATGTATGTGGACAATGCGGCGATGCAGTTAGTTAAAGCACCAAAAGCATTTGATGTGGTCGTTACTGGCAATCTTTTTGGCGACATTCTTTCAGATGAGGCAGCCATGTTGACCGGTTCCATTGGTATGTTGCCATCAGCTTCTTTAGATAAAAACAATAAAGGGTTATATGAACCTAGCCACGGATCTGCGCCGGATATCGCTGGCAAAGGTATCGCCAATCCTTTGGCAACTATTCTTTCAGCAGCAATGATGCTGCGCTACTCATTGGGTATGCCTGAGCAGGCCGATACGATTGAAGCTGCAGTCCAAAAAGTTTTGTCGCAAGATCTACGAACAGCTGATATTTATACCGCAGGCACCACTAAAGTTTCCACCAAACAAATGGGTGACGCTGTTGTTGCAGCCCTTCCTTAACTTTATCAATCACTCAATACATCAGTAGCTTATATGGGAAATCAAAATACACCGGTAGTTGGACTCGTTGGCTGGCGCGGTATGGTTGGCAGCGTCCTTATGGAAAGAATGCTGGCCGAGAAAGATTTTGATCTGATTGAGCCAGTATTTTTTAGTACCAGCCAAGCCGGCGGCGAGGTACCAGCTTTAAATGGTCAAAAAGTTACAAAGTCTGAGACCAAGTTACAGGATGCAAACGATATTGCCGCACTTGGGCGCTGCGACATTATCTTGACTTGCCAGGGTGGCGACTATACCAATGCTATTTTCCCTGCGTTACGCACTTCTGGTTGGCAAGGCCACTGGATTGACGCTGCTAGCGCTTTGCGTATGAAAGATGATGCCGTCTTGATTTTGGATCCGGTCAATCGTCCTGTGATTGATCGTGCCTTGGCTGCTGGCGGCAAAAATTGGATTGGCAGTAACTGTACTGTTAGCTTAATGATGATGGCAATGGGCGGCTTAGTCAAAGCGGACCTAGTCGAGTGGATTAGCGCTATGACGTATCAGGCGGCATCAGGTGCTGGCGCTCAAAACATGCGTGAATTATTGCTACAAATGGGTGCATTACGGGACAGCGTAGCCACGGAACTTGCTGATCCAAGTTCCTGGATCTTGGATATTGACCGCAAGGTCACTGCTACCTTACGGTCAGCTGATTTTCCTAAACAGAACTTCCGCAATACAGCCCTAGCTGGTAGTTTGATTCCATGGATTGATGTGCCAGTTGAAAATGGACAGACTAAAGAAGAGTGGAAGGGTGGTGCTGAGTTCAATAAGATCTTAGGTAAACCTGCCTTTCGTACGCCTGGCAGCATTCCTATTGATGGTCTCTGTGTTCGCGTAGGCGCAATGCGCTGCCATTCTCAAGGCTTGACCGTCAAGCTCAAAAAAGATATTCCACTCAAAGAAATCGAGAGCATATTGTCTAACGATAATCAGTGGGTCAAGGTAGTGCCCAATGATCGTGAGACTACTGAACGCGAACTTTCTCCAGCTGCTATCAGCGGAACGCTGACTGTTCCCATTGGACGCCTTCATAAATTGGCGATGGGACCAGAGTATTTAGGTGCCTTCACCGTTGGCGATCAGTTGCTATGGGGTGCTGCTGAACCTTTGCGTCGTATGTTACGCATTCTGTTAGATCGCTAAGGATCATCAGTGCGACCTTCAAGAGGGATTTTTATCCAGTTTGCTTGTATTTTTTTACTGAGCTGGTCTTGTGTTGCTAGTGCAATCTCCTTAGGTTCGCCCCAAGTTCAATCCCAAGTTGGACAACCCTTACGCGTTGAGATTCCTATTCGTGTGTCTGCACAAGAGCAGGATTTATTAGAGAGTCTTAAAGTTCAAGTTCCCAGCGCTTCCGATTACTCACGCCTTGGAATATCTGGCAAGGTTTTGAATTTCAATATGCAATCAATGGTCTACCGCAATAAAGACGAACGCTTAATGGTTCTCGTCGAAACGGTTGACCCTATCCCTGTCAGCGACGATCCTTTTGTTGATCTTCTGATTCAATTGAATTGGTCAACCGGTAGTCTGAGCAAGGCCTACACCTTACTACTCGGCGATGCTCAAAAAATCATTGTCAAACCCGGTCAAAATCTTTCTGAAATTGCAGCGCAAATGGCTCCCTATTTAGAGGGTGCGAGCCTAGATCAAACCATGATGGCTTTATTTAAAGCCAATCCTGATGCCTTTGCGAGCGGCTCAATTAATCTGCTTGCAGCTGGAGCAGAGCTTAATAAACCGAGTCAAGCACTCTTGAGATCGATTAGTCCAGCAGAGGCAAGTCGATTTGTAGCGGAGGCAAATGCTGAGTGGCATGCTAGCAAACAAGACCGGGCAGGTAATTTCAGTGCCAACCAAAATGCTGATAACAAGAATCAAAGCGCTAAAGAAGTTAATAAAGATCGTTTGAAAATTGGTTCTAGTGCAAGTGATGCCCAAGAGAAAGCATATGCGGAAGAGCTGGTGGCAAAAGAGAAAGTCTTAGAACAGACCCGCGCAAAGATTGTTGAGCTTGAAAAGAATATTTCTGAATTACAAAAGCTGGTTGACCAATCCAAAGGTAAAAAGTCAACCGAGAATAATTATGGCTTGGGCGGGTTTGGTCCTGCATTGATTGGATTAGGTCTGATAGCCTTGACTGGCCTAATGCTTTGGGCTTTAGCTCGCAATGCTCGTAAGTCTGAAACAGTCTCCGTCAGTTCTGATACGGCTAAGGCTAAGATAGTCATGCCGGTTCCTGATCGAGCAAAGTCGCTTTTTGCAGGAATTAATTTAGACCTAGATGCGCCAGTTAAGGCAGACTCGCAAGCAAACGTGCTTGCTGACACACTGCGGGTTAAGCTCAATTTAGCTCGTGCCTATATGACCATTGAGGACTATGCTGCAGCCAGAAAATCTTTAGAAGAGATCGTACTCATTAGTCATTCCGTTGATCCTTTGATCACTATTGAGGCTCAAGGATTATTAGCTGAGATTGCTCAACGCCATGCCTAGGAAATTGTTGTGAGAATTGCACTGGGTTTGCAATATGAGGGTAGCCAGTTTTCTGGTTGGCAAACCCAAGCATCACCCATTCGATCTGTTCAAGCTGAATTAGAAAAAGCTATTGAATTATTTATTGGCAATGAGGGTGTGGCCAATAATCCAGTCAAGACCATTACTGCAGGTCGAACTGACACCGGCGTTCATGCCCTAGGTCAAGTAGTGCATTTTGATACTGCTATAGAACGATCAGATTGGTCTTGGGTCAGGGGAATCAATGCATTTTTGCCACCTGATATCGTGATCAATTGGGCTAAACCCGTTTCTGAAGAATTCAGCGCACGATTTTCAGCTTTTGAGAGAACGTATATCTATGCAGTCCATGCCAGTCCTTGCAGAGCCCCATTACTTGCAAGTCGGGCTGGTTTCTATATGTTGCCTCCCGATACTTGGTTTGATATACCTGCAATGAAAAAAGCAGCAGAGTGCTTAATTGGAGAACATGATTTCAGCTCTTTTCGTTCTGCTGAATGCCAAAGTAAAACACCAATTAAAACGATGTACTCGATCGATATAGTTTCAGAGCAACCCTGGCTATATTTTCGGATTCGAGGTAATGCCTTTTTACATCATATGGTACGGAATTTGGTTGGCAGTTTCCTGATGATTGGGGTTGGGAAGCAAGGACCTGAGTGGATGCAAGAAGTCTTAGAAGCCAAGAATCGGAGTTTGGCAGCACCGACCTTTGCCCCCGATGGCCTTTATTTAGCCAAAATTGCCTATCCAAAGGAATTCCAGATCCCAGGCCCCTGGCTACAAAATTCTTTTCTTCCGAGCCAGCTCCTCAAGAATTAAGCTATCTCAGGGCTTATCATTCATTTATGGGCTTACTTCATTTCACTCCTGGCCATACCAGGGTCAAAATCTGCGGTTTACGAACCGAGGCAGATGTTGATGCAGCGGTGCAAGCCGGTGCTGATGCAGTTGGTTTTGTCTTCTATCCGCCAAGCCCCAGAGCAGTTACCCCAAAAACAGTTGCCCAGCTTATCAAGCGCTTACCAGCCGGCGTCGATGCTGTTGCTTTGCTTGTAAACCCCACCCAAGCTCAGGTCGATGAGATTCGCTCAACTGCCCCAATTACCCTCTGGCAATTTCATGGGGATGAGTCTCCATTGGCTTGTTCTCAATTTGCCGCGGGTGAACCCTGGATCAAAGCCGCCAGAATAGGGCCTAAGTTCGCTTTTGAGGAATTTTCTCTACAATATGAGGCTGCTGATGCTTTTCTCCTCGATGCCTTAGTTGAGGGTTATGGAGGAGGGGGTATACCTTTTGATTGGCAAGGAATTCCGCAAACATGGCTAAGCGTAAACGGGCCTCGGGTCGTTTTGAGTGGTGGGTTGAATGCGCACAACGTCGGCGAGGCGATTGCTCGTCTACATCCTTGCGCGGTTGACATCTCTAGCGGGGTTGAAATCAGCAAGGGCGTAAAAGATCCTGCACTGATCACCCAATTTATTCAAGCGGTCCGTGCAGCAGACGCGAAGCTGTCATTCCCCTAATTGCTGTAATTTGATTTAAGAGGTAGCCATGTACGACAAACCCGATGCAAGAGGACACTTTGGTCCCTACGGTGGTGTGTTTGTTTCTGAAACGTTGATGTTTGCTTTGGATGAACTCAAAGCAGCGTATGCACAATATCAAAATGATCCCCAATTTCTGGCTGAGTTTCACAGTGAGCTAAAACATTTTGTTGGACGCCCATCGCCGATTTACCATGCCAAACGCATGAGTGAGATCCACGGTGGTGCTCAGATTTACTTCAAGCGAGAAGATCTTAACCATACTGGCGCTCACAAAATAAATAACGTCATTGGGCAAGCAATGCTGGCTAAGCGGATGGGCAAACCTCGCATCATTGCTGAAACTGGAGCGGGGCAGCATGGTGTGGCTACCGCCACAATTTGCGCTCGTTTTGGTTTGGATTGCACTGTTTACCAAGGTTCTGTAGACGTTGCGCGACAAGCGCAAAACGTTTATCGCATGAAGCTGCTTGGTGCCAAGGTAGTGCCAGTAGAGTCTGGCACCAAGACCTTAAAAGATGCCCTGAATGAAGCGATGCGTGACTGGGTTACTAATGTTGAGGATACCTTCTACATTATTGGTACCGTTGCTGGACCACATCCTTACCCGATGATGGTTAGGGATTTTCAGAGTGTGATTGGCGAAGAGTGCAAAATTCAGATGCCAGTGATGACTGGACGTCAGCCAGACTATGTTTTGGCTTGTGTTGGCGGTGGTTCTAATGCAATGGGTATTTTCTATCCCTACATTGATTATCCTGAAGTCAAACTCGTTGGTGTAGAGGCTGCTGGACATGGCTTGATGAGTGGTCTTCACTCTGCTGCTCTTTGTGCTGGTAAGCCCGGCGTCTTGCACGGTAATCGCACCTATCTCCTACAAGATGAGAATGGTCAGATTGCAGAGACTCACTCGGTATCAGCAGGCATGGATTACCCTGGAGTAGGTCCTGAGCATGCTTGGTTAAAAGACTCCGGTCGTGCTGGATATGTCGCAATTGATGATAAAGAAGCATTGCAAGCTTTCCATGATTGTTGTCGTATTGAAGGCATCATTCCTGCACTGGAGTCTGCTCATGCAATTGCCTATGCCTGTAAATTGGCAGCGACTCTCGGAAAAGATAAGACTATTCTGGTCAATCTATCAGGACGTGGTGATAAAGACATGCATACCGTTGCGCAAGCTACGGGATCTGAAGGCTAAAGTTCATGTCCAAAATTACTGCCGTTTTTCAGGAACTCAGAGCTACCGGTAAAAAGGGATTAATTCCTTTTATTACCGCAGGTGATCCTCATCCAAATCAAACCGTTGAACTGATGCACGCATTAGTGCGCGGTGGTGCGAACGTCATTGAATTGGGGGTTCCTTTTTCAGATCCTATGGCTGATGGACCCGTTATTCAACGATCCTCTGAAAGAGCCTTGTCTCATAAAGTCAGCTTGCTAAGTTGTATTGCGATGGTGAAGACTTTTCGTGAGAAAGATCAAAAGACTCCTGTAGTTTTAATGGGCTACGCAAACCCTGTTGAACAAATGGGAGCGGAGCGTTTTGCTCGTGAAGCGAAAGTCGCTGGAGTAGACGGTGTTTTGGTAGTGGACTACCCACCTGAAGAATGTACGGAGTTTGCTGCGCTTATGAAAGCGGCTGGTGTTGATCCTATTTTCTTATTGGCACCAACTTCTTCACAGGCCCGTATTAAAGAGGCAGCCAAGATTGCATCTGGCTATATTTATTACGTATCGTTACGTGGTGTTACTGGCGCTTCTAATCTGAATACTCAAGATGTTGCCAGCATCATTCCGCAAATTCGGGAAGTGAGTGACATTCCGATTGCTGTGGGTTTTGGTATCCATGATGCCGCTAGTGCTAAAGCGGTTTCGCAAACTGCAGATGCGGTTGTGATAGGTAGTCGTATCATCCGCCTCTTAGAAGAGGCTCCAGAAGGTGAGGCGGTACAATCCCTAGAGCGCTTCATACATGAAATTCGGACAGCCCTAGACAGTTGATATCAATATGAGTTGGATCGATAAGTTACTACCGCCCCAAATTCAGCAAACAGATCCTGCCAATCGCAAGTCTGTGCCTGAGGGCCTTTGGGTTAAATGTCCCGCTTGTGAAGCTGTACTCTACAGCACTGATATTGAAGCTAACTTATCCGTCTGTCCAAAGTGCAGTCACCATATGCGGATTTCTGCACGCCAGCGTTTGGATAGCCTCTTAGACCCTAAGGGTCGTTATGAAATCGGTGCCGATATATTTCCAGTTGATGCACTCAAATTTAAAGACTCTAAAAAATATCCTGATCGTCTTAAGGAGGCTGCCGATGCCTCCGGTGAATCTGAAGCGCTGATTGTGTTGGGTGGAAAAATTGAGACTATTCCAGCAGTTGTTGCCTGCTTTGAATTTCAATTTATGGGTGGCTCGATGGGCTCTGTAGTGGGGGAGCGTTTTACCCGCGGTGTACAAGAAGCTATTGATAAAAAATGCGCCTTTATTTCAATCACTGCTACTGGTGGTGCCCGTATGCAAGAGAGTCTGCTCTCTTTATTTCAGATGGCTAAAACCAATTCCATGCTGACATTGCTTTCAAAAAAAGGTTTGCCTTACATTAGCATCTTGACTGACCCCACTATGGGCGGTATTTCTGCTAGCTTTGCATTTATGGGCGATGTAGTGATTGCTGAACCAAAGGCCTTAATCGGCTTTGCTGGACCCCGCGTGATTGAGCAAACAGTGCGCGAGAAACTCCCCGAAGGTTTTCAGCGGTCTGAGTTTCTGATGCAAAAAGGCGGTGTCGATATGATCGTGGATCGGCGTCAACTTCGCTCTGAAGTAGCTCGCTTGCTAGCTTTGCTTCAGCAAATGCCTGAACCGGATAGCTCTAGCTCCCACTGAGCTGTCTACCATCCTGCCAAAACCTGCTGCATTTGTCTAACACTCAAGATCCAACACTGTTTACTAGCCTCTCGGCTTGGCTAGCTTATCTTGAAACAGCTCATCCGGTTGGAATCGATATGGGCCTCGATCGCATCAACCGAGTCAAGGCTGCTTTAAATCTTCAGTTTCACTGTCCCGTTATTACCGTTGCTGGTACGAATGGCAAGGGGTCTACCTGCGCCTATTTGGAGGCTATTTTATTGGCAGCTGGATATCGAGTGGCAATGCATACGTCACCCCATTTACTGCGTTTCAATGAACGCGCAAGAGTGAATGGTGTCGAAGTATCTGATGAGCTCTTATTAGAGTATTTTGCAAAAGTTGAACAGGCAAGGGTTAGCCTCATAGACGCTCCAACATTGACGTACTTTGAGTTCACAACGCTGGCTATCATGTTGCTGTTCTCTGAAACACCTTTAGATGCGGTCATTCTAGAAGTGGGTATGGGTGGGCGTTTAGATGCCGTGAACTGCGTTGATGCAGACTGTGCGATCGTTACCAGCATTGATATTGACCATACTGATTTCTTGGGAAGCACTCGAGAAGCTATTGCCCTAGAAAAGGCAGGCATATTTCGTCAAGGAATACCAGCCATTTGCGCTGATCCCGTACCACCTCAATCCTTAATTGACCATGCTGAAAAACTGCAATGCGATCTATGGCTGCAAGGCCGAGACTTTCAGTTTCTGGGAGATAAGCAGCAGTGGGGTTGGAGCGGAAAAGGAAAGCGATTTAGTGGTTTAGGCTACCCAGCCTTAAGAGGTGCCAATCAGATTCTCAATGCCAGCGGAGTCATTGCTGCCTTAATGGCTCTTCACCAGCGCTTACCCGTGAGCGCCCAGGATATTCGCAATGGCTTTGCCTTAGTTGAATTGCCCGGACGCTTTCAGGTTCTTCCTGGGCAGCCAACAGTGGTTTTGGATGTGGCTCACAACCCCCATGCTGCAGCCACTTTGGCGCAGGGCCTGGATAAGATGGGTTACCACCCCTATACCTATGCCATATTTGGCGCCATGGCAGACAAGGATATCGCTGGCGTGATTAAGCCTTTTCTGGGTATTGTGGATTTTTGGTATTGCACCGATCTGCCAACCCCCCGAGCCGCCAGTGCGCAGGCTTTAGGCATCCAGCTGGAACAGCTGGGGGTACAGGTTAAAAATGGTCAAGATGGGGGTATTGAAATCTTCCAAAATCCTGCTTTAGCCTATCAAAAAGCCCTTTCTGAGGCTGGAGAGGGTGATAGAATTATCATCTTCGGATCCTTCTATACCGTTGCAGGCGTAATGGCTTATCGAAACAACCAGGCGCATTGATCCATGATTCGTTTACCGAAGCTTTTTAAGCGAAACTCGCAGTCTGATGACTTTCAAAGAGGGTCAGCTGGAATACGTCGCACTCCTAAAAAAAACACAGCCCGCGCCTTCATTCGTGCTCAAGAAAATGAAGAGCCTGCCTTAACTGAAGACCCTGAAATTCAACGCGCACGCCATCGCTTAATTGGTGCAAGTGTTTTAGTTATATTAGCCTTTATTGCCTTGCCCCGAATTCTGGACAGTAAGCCCAAGTCAGTGAACAATGATATTGCTGTAAACATTGTTACGAGTCTGCCAGTCCCAGGTATGAATCCTGAGACAGTCGCTGCACCTAAACCCAATAGTGCAACTGTGCAATCAACTCCATCCTCTGCAACACCGGTTGCTCCAACTCTTGCGCCAACAACGCCCAGCAATAAAGTTGAGGCTAAGTCGGATACCAATACCAGCTCTGGTCAAAACTCAGCCTCAACAACAGCAAGTGCTGCTGATACAAAGCCAAGCGCACCCCCAGTTTCTGCTAAATCTGCAGCTTTAGGATTGGCAGCAGGAGAAGAGGTGATTGCAGCGACTAATAAGTCAAAACCTAAGGCTGATACTCCAGCAACCAAGCCTGCTGGTAACACGCCAGGGAAGTTTGTGATTCAGATTGGGGCTTTTGCATCCGAAGATCGAGCAAATGGCTGGATCACCAAGATGAAAGATCAAAAGATTCCAAATTACGTGATTAATAAAACTGCCCCTGACGGTGCAAAATTATTTGTTTTAAGAGCGGGTCCTTTTACAGACAAAGAAAGTGCTGAGGCAGCAGAGAAAAAAATTAAGGCTATGGGACTCAATAGTCGCATTGTGGAAACTGGTAAATCCTAATGGACCTCACATCCACCTTAAAGCTAACAACGGTGGATTATTTCACCCTAGTGGTATTACTTGCATCAGCCTTAATTGGCATCTCCCGCGGTTTATTTAAAGAAGTTCTTGCCCTTGCTTCCTGGTTCATTGCTGCTTGGGTTGCTTACCGCTACAGCAGTTATCTTTCTTTAGAGTGGCTATCTAGCTTTCATTTGGAAGAGTTGGTGAGTCTTGGTGCTAGCTTTCTGATTCTGTTTGTATTGACACTTATTGCCTGCGGTCTGCTCGGAGGCGTAGTTCAAAAGATCATCCTTTCTGCCGGATTGAGTTTGACAGACCGTTTTTTGGGTTTAATTTTTGGTCTCATGCGCGGTGTGCTAGTTATCGTTGTTTTAGCAACACTTGCGCTATTAACTCCCATCCCCCAAACAGTCGCTTGGCAACAGGCTTTAACGAGACCTGCGATTGAGACAGCAGTAGGCTTTATTAAAGGCTGGTTACCAGAAGATTGGGCTAAGCAATTAAATGATGCAGTACCGAAAGTAGTTATTCCATTAACCATAGGGAATTAGACATATGTGTGGCATTGTCGGAACAGTCTCCCATGCACCAGTAAACCAACTACTGTATGACGCCTTATTGCTATTGCAACATCGTGGTCAAGATGCTGCAGGCATAGCAACAATGAATGGTAATTCATTCACAATGCATAAAGCCAACGGTTTAGTACGCGACGTGTTTAGAACGCGCAATATGCGCAGCTTAGTCGGGAATGCTGGTATCGGTCAGGTACGTTATCCAACCGCCGGCTCAGCCAGTAGCGAAGAAGAAGCGCAACCTTTTTATGTTAGCGCACCTTACGGCATTATCCTGGCGCATAACGGTAATCTTACTAATGCACCTAGCTTACGCGTTGAAATGGCTTATCGTGATCGTCGCCATATCAATACCAGCTCAGATACCGAAGTTCTATTAAATGTCTTGGCTGATGAGCTCCAAAAAGAAACCAATAGCGCCGCCTTAGATGAGGGCGCAATGTTCAACGCCATCACTGGTGTAACTCAGCGTGTGAAGGGTTCTTACGCTGTTGTTGCTTTAATCGCTGGCTATGGTTTATTAGCCTTTCGGGATCCCTTCGGAATTCGTCCCTTATGCATAGGTCGGATTGATACCCCTAAAGGCCCAGAGTGGATGGTTGCTTCTGAATCGGTTGCCTTAGAGGGCCTTGGATTTACCTTTGTACGCGACGTTAATCCTGGTGAAGCTCTCTACATTGATCTTGATGGTAATTTTTATTCCAGACAGTGCGTTGCAGAAGCTGTTCTGACGCCTTGTATCTTTGAATACGTTTACATGGCACGTCCTGATTCGACGATTGATGGTGTTACGGTTTATAACGTGCGGATGCGGATGGGCGACTATCTCGCAGAGAAGATTCGTAAAGAAACCAATGTCAAAGAGATTGATGTGGTGATGCCCATTCCAGATTCTAGTCGGCCAGCTGCAATGCAGGTTGCTAAGCGTTTAGGTATTGATTATCGCGAAGGCTTCTTTAAGAATCGCTATATTGGTCGTACCTTCATCATGCCAGGCCAAGCAGTCCGGAAAAAATCTGTACGGCAAAAGCTCAATGCTATGCGGATTGAATTCAAAGACAAAACCGTTTTGATTGTGGATGACTCGATTGTGCGTGGAACAACCTCATATGAGATTGTGCAAATGGCGCGAGAGTCTGGTGCTAAGAAAGTGATATTTGCTTCTGCAGCACCCCCAGTGCGTTTTCCTAATGTCTATGGTATCGACATGCCAACCCGTAGCGAGTTAGTTGCCTATGGCCGTACTGATGAAGAGATCAATAAATTGATTGGAGCTGACCAACTCATCTACCAAAGCGTTGAGGATATGAAGCAGGCTGTTCGTGATATCAATCCCGAGCTTAAAAACTTCGAGGCCTCGTGCTTTGATGGCAATTACATTACTGGAGACATCAACGATTCCTATTTGGACGCCTTAGAGGCAGCTCGTAATACTAGCGCTGCTAAGGCGGATCGCGCAGGTGATCCGAGTGACTTTGCCCGTTCACAACTGCACTTGCATCTGGCGACAGAAGACTAAAAACGACACAGAATGCCTCAATTTGAGGCATTTCTTTTAATTGGTGTCAAAATAGCAGTATGAAAAGTAAATCTAAACGACCTCAGGCTGATTTATCTAAGCTAGCACTAGAGACCATTGCTGTCCGTGCTGGCACACGTCGTACAGAAGAATTTCATGAACATTCTGAGGCACTTTTCCTAACATCGAGTTTTTGCTTTGATAGCGCAGAGCTTGCTGAAGAAGGTTTCGCGAATGCCGATAAAGGATTTATTTATTCACGCTTTACCAATCCAACAGTCAGCATGTTTCAGGACCGCTTGGCTGCTCTAGAGGGTGGTGAGGCTTGTATTGCTACTTCCTCGGGTATGGCTGCTATTTTGACAACTGCAATGGCGCATCTGCAAGCTGGCGACCACGTCATTTGTTCTCGCTCAGTATTCGGTGCAACCATTCAGCTATTTACTAATATTTTGGGTCGCTTTGGCATCACTACAACATATGTTGATTTGGTAGATCCTAAAGCGTGGCAGTCTGCTGTGGAAAAAAATACCAAACTATTTTATCTTGAGACACCTTCAAATCCTTTAACAGAGATTGCTGACATTAAAGCGATCGCCGCAATTGCTAAGAAGGCTAAGTCCTTATTCGTAGTGGACAACTGTTTTTGCACACCTGCTTTACAAAAGCCTCTTGAGCTTGGAGCGGATGTAGTGATTCATTCAGCAACAAAGTATCTAGATGGTCAAGGTCGGGTAGTGGGCGGAGCCATTGTTGGTAAAAAATCCTTTATTAATGGCAAAGTCTTCCCTTATGTCCGCACTGCAGGCCCAACGCTCTCAGCATTCAATGCTTGGGTCTTCTTAAAAGGACTCGAGACCCTAGAGCTCCGTATGAAACAACAGAGTCAAAATGCTTTAGCGCTTGCTCAGTGGATAGAGAAACAAGCTGGCGTTGAACGCGTTTATCACCCTGGTCTTAAATCCCATCCACAACATGCACTAGCTAAACGTCAGCAGAAAGAAGGCGGAGCGATTCTTTCTTTTGTATTGAAGGGCGGTAAACGCTCAGCCTTTAGATTAATTAATCAGACTAAGCTCTGTTCGATCACTGCTAATCTGGGCGATACCAGAACCACCATCACTCATCCAGCAACAACGACGCATTGCCGAGTTTCTCCTGAAGTAAGAAAAGAAGCGGGGATTGTGGATGGTCTAGTGCGTATTGCAGTTGGCCTTGAGAACGTCAATGATTTGATTAATGACCTCAAGGGCGGCTTCAAAGCGCGCTAGTATTTCCCGATTCTTGTAGCCGTCTAGGATCGTTGATGGGCCTTAAGGGCATGATGTGAATCTGTTGGGCATCAAACTCAATGTGTGCCTCACTGCCAAGTTGTATCGCTAAGCGCTTGATCTCTGCCGAAGAAGCTTCCCAATTCACCAGGACTTCGCTGCCTTTAAGTAGAAATTGTATTGAGGCAATTTGACCAATACTGCTTAACTGATTGACGGTGGCAGCTAAAGTTCTAGATGTTGATTGTGCATAAACACTAATTCCGCTTTGGGGAATAACCCAAGCCACCTTTTGGCCTGCCGGTATTTTTCCTTTATCAACAACTTGAAAGACATGTGGCGATCCATCCAAACTTAAGGCCCCAGCACTAAATACACCCCTAAAGATATTGTTAATACCGACGAGTTCAGCAACACGACTATTGCGAGGTTTTTGAAATAACACCCTTGGACTTGCGGTTTGTAAGCTAATGCCTTGATCAATCACGGTGATGCGATCTGCCAATAGGCTGGCCTCTTTTAAATCATGAGTAACCAAAAGAATCGGAATATTCAGTTCTTTGCGAATACTAGCCAAGGTTTTATACAGCTCTTGACGCGTCGGGATATCAATCGCAGAAAAGGGCTCATCTAATAACAGCACCTTTGGCTTCCTAGCTAAAGCGCGTGCCAGTGCAACACGTTGTTGTTGTCCACCAGATAGCTCTTGCGGCATACGCTGAGATAAATCTGAGATTCCCAAATTATCTAGCCACTGTTGTGCAAGCTTTAGTCTTTCGCTAGAGTCTGGATAGTGTTTTCGAAGTGGAATGGCAATATTTTCTAATGCGTTGAGATGGGGAAAGAGCGCATATTGTTGGAACAGAAATCCACAAGAGCGATCAGCCGTGGGTAGATTGACATTGATTTTGGCATGATTAGCATTAAACCAATCAATATCGTCGCACTGAATCAAGCCCTCATCTACCCCCATTAATCCTGCAATGGCTCTTAAAGTACTAGTTTTGCCGCTACCGGATGGGCCTACTAAAGCGTGGAGTTCGCCAGGCAGACATGCGAGCTGAATCTGCAGCGGCATGGGAGAAGTTTGGCTAATTTGTAGTTTGAGCATCAGCGCTTACCTGTCGGGCGGTGTCTATTGCGAGGGCTGAATAATCCGTAAGACAGTGCAATTGCAATAAGTGAAATGCCCAAGAGCAGTAAAGAGAGTTTGCCTGCGCCAGCAGTATCAAAACTCTGAACTCGATCATAGATCGCAATCGATGCGGTCTTTGTTTCCCCAGGGATAGCACCACCCACCATGAGGACAACACCAAATTCTCCGAGGGTATGGGCAAAGGTGAGGGCAGAGGCGCTCAAAATACCGCGCCAGATGAGTGGCAACTCTATAAAACGAAAAGCTTGCCAGGGTGATAGACCACAGACCTTAGCAGCTTCACGTATTTGGGGATCAATAGCTTCAAAAGCACGCTGTATAGGTTGGATAGCAAAGGGCAGGTTCACTATTAATGAAGCTATCAGGATTCCCGTAAAAGAAAAAACAAGCGGAACACCAAAAAAAGTTTTGCCGCCAAATCCGACCAAAAAATAGTAGCCCAGTACAGTGGGAGGTAAAACTAAAGGCAGGGCCAACCCAGCTTCGAGCCATGCCTTCATTGATCCGGCATTTAAAAGTCGATAAGCACACCAGACCCCAAGCGGGATCATGATCGCCAGCGTCCAAAGGGCTAGCTTGAGAGATAAATAAATTGAGTCTAAATCCATCAGAACTTGATTGTATTGCGGTATTTGAGGAAATTTAGGTTCAAATTAGGCTAATATTAGGTAATAAAATCAATAATTTGGCTGAATACCAGTTAATTAGGAAATTCACAGAAATGGTTATGAACGAGCAACGAAGGGCTTTATTAAAGTATTCGGCGGTATTCGGTTTGATGTCCACTGCTGGCCTAATCTCCGTCGCTCAAGCAGAGGAATGGAATAAGGCTGCTTTTGAAGGCAAAAGCTTGGACGAAGTGTTTAAGGCTTTAGGAACATCCAGTCCTGATAAGTCCTCAACAGTTGTTTTAACAGCGCCTGATATCGCTGAGAATGGGGCCGTTGTCCCAGTGAGCATCACGAGCAGTTTAAAAGCAGATCAAATGGCGATTTTGGTTGAGAAGAATCCAGCGGTATTAGCTGCTCAATTTTTTATCCCGAATGGTACCGAAGCGTTTGTGACTACCAGAATCAAAATGGGTCAAAGCTCCAATGTCTACGCCTTAGTAAAAACAGATGGCAAGTGGGTGATGGCTGTAAAAGAGATCAAAGTGACTTTGGGCGGCTGCGGCGGCTAATCACGCGCAGTGAAGCTACGCATATAAGTAATCATATATAAGAGGAATACAGAATGTCTGATCCAATGCGCATACGAGCCACTGAAAAAGATGGCATTGTGGATGTAAAGATTTTGATGAAGCATGACATGGAGTCAGGACAGCGCAAAGATGCTTCCGGAAAACTGATTCCTGCTTGGTTTATCAACATGCTCAATGTAAAAGCCCAGGGTAAGGATGTATTCAATGCCGAATTCGGTCCTGGCGTCTCTAAGGATCCTTTTTTGAATTTCAAATACAAGGGATCGAAGGGTGATAAGTTAGTCGTTAATTGGATTGACACTAAGGGCGATAAACGGACTGACGAAGCTACGGTCTCTTAATCCTCATTCCCATGTCTAACCCGATTGTGAAACAAATAAAATGGATTTCAGCACTGACTGTGTTGTGCTGGAGTCTTCAAGTATTTTCACAATCTACTGCTGACGATATCGCCAAGTATCGCGAGATGATTGCAGATGGCAATCCATCAGAGCTGTATGAGATGGCGGGCGAAGAATTATGGAAGAAACCTGCTGGCCCTAAGAATGCTTCCCTTGAAAAATGCAATTTAGGCTTAGGCCCAGGGGTAGTTGATGGTGCTGCAGCCCAACTTCCCAGATATTTTAAAGATACCAATCGAGTGCAAGATTTGGAGTCACGTTTAATGACCTGTATGCAAACGCTTCAGGGCATTTCTTCACAAAGCATTATTGATGCGAAGTTTGGTGAAGGGCCCAAAAAAGACATGGACGCGATCGTAGCCTATGTAGTGACGCATTCTAAGGGTAAAAAAGTGCAAGTAAGTACCTCCCATCCTCAAGAGAAGGCGATGTACGAGATGGGTAAGCAGGCTTTCTATTACGAGGCTGGACCATTTGATTTCTCGTGTGCCTCATGCCACGGTAGCGATGGCAAGCGGATTCGTCTGCAAGATCTACCCAACCTCACTACTCGAGATGGAGCCATAGCGGGCTGGGGCTCTTGGCCTGCCTACCGAGTTTCTAGTGGTCAATTTTGGACAATGCAGCAGCGTTTGAATGATTGCTTTAGACAACAACGCTTTCCTTTTCCGATCTATGGCTCAGATGTGACCATTGCCTTATCGATGTATATGGCCAAGAATGCTAACGGCGGAATTATTCAAACCCCTGGCTTGAAGAGATAAGGCTATGAAATTTTTTCTATCTATTCTGCTCACATTTGCCTGGTTCGCTAGTCCTGCTAATGCTCAACAAAAACCAGAGACACCTTTTAATCGAATGATGAAAGACAGCTTTCGATCTCAAGGGATAGCTGGGCTTGACCGGATTGCTCAAGATGCGACGCAACGCTTTTGTTCTAATCCTCAATTTGCAGCTAGTCCTGCTGGTATAAAAAAAGCAGAGGAGCTTCAGAAACTCAATATGGCTACGATTGCACCACCATCAGATGGTCAATACTTGGGGGACTGGAAAAACGGAGAGGCCATTGCCCAAAGCGGTCGTGGTTACACTTGGTCAGACAGTGCGTCTACACCGAATGGAGGTGGTTGTTACAACTGTCATCAGATCAATCAAAAAGAAATTGCCTATGGCAATATTGGCCCAAGTCTCTGGAATTACGGTAAAAACCGCGGTTATTCGCAAGAGCTTGTGAGCTATACCTGGAATCGGATTAGCAACTCTAAAGCCTACAATGCCTGTAGCAATATGCCACGCTTTGCCCATTTTAAAATTTTGGATCAAAAGCAAATTCAGGATGTGATGGCTTTGTTATTAGATCCCGCATCACCCGTTAATCAGTAATTGACGATGTCGATTAATCGAAGGGAGTTTTTACAAGCTCTAGCCATTGCATCTGCTGGTGGTTTAGGACTGCACTCTTCTTTCTCAGCCGCACAGAGATCTGCCCAACAATTTTATGAGCTACCGAAGTTCGGCAATGTACATCTGCTGCACTTTACGGATTGTCATGCCCAGTTGTTGCCAATGTATTATCGCGAGCCCAATGTTAATTTAGGAATTGGCTCTCAACAGAATCGCATGCCCCATTTGGTTGGCGACTATTTTCTGAAAGCGAATCACTTACCAGCAGCTACTCGTGATGCCCATGCTTTTACCTATCTCAATTTTATCGATGCAGCGCATAGTTATGGGCGAATGGGGGGCTTTGCTCATCTAGCAACCTTAGTTAAACAATTAAAAGCATCTAGACCCGGAGCGTTATTGCTGGATGGTGGTGATACCTGGCAGGGCTCTGCAACAGCGCTTTGGTCCAATGGTCAGGATATGGCTAATGCAGCCCTAGCTTTGGGTGTTGACATCATGACCGCCCATTGGGAGATGACGCTCGGCGAAGCGCGCGTAATGGAGATAGTAAATACCGATTTCAAAGGCAAGATAGAGTTCTTAGCTCAAAACATTAAGACTACCGACTTTGAAGATCCCGTCTTTCCATCCTATTCATTGAGAAGTATGAATGGAGTGCAGGTCGCAATCATTGGCCAAGCCTTTCCCTACACGCCTATTGCTAATCCCGCTTATTTCACTCCAAATTGGACCTTTGGCATTCAAGAAGAGCATCTTCAAAAAACAATCGACGAAGTCATTAAAAAGGGTGCCAAGGTCGTTGTTTTACTCTCGCACAATGGTATGGATGTGGATTTAAAACTGGCATCGCGGGTGCGCGGCTTACATGCTATTTTGGGTGGCCATACTCATGATGGTGTGCCGATTCCGGTGAAGGTAAAAAATCCTGGTGGTATTACCTTAGTTACGAATGCAGGATCAAACGGTAAATTCTTAGGTGTTCTTGATTTTGATGTCAAAAATGGAAAGCCCGTTGATTTTAGATACAAGCTCCTGCCTATTTTTTCGAATCTGATCCCAGAGGATTCGTCCATGGCAAATCTTATTCAAAAAATGCGCAGTCCTTATGAGTCACGTCTGCAAGAACCGCTAGCGACTACAGATACGCTCCTATATCGACGTGGAAATTTTAATGGCAGCTTTGATCAATTGATATTGGATAGTTTGCTTGCACAAAAAGATGCGGAGATCGCATTTTCTCCAGGATTTCGTTGGGGAACAGCTTTGCTGCCAGGTCAATCGATCACGATGGAACAATTGCTCGATCAAACTGCGATTACTTATCCTTTCACTACAGTCAATATGATGTCTGGGACGACGATCAAAACGGTACTTGAGGATGTTGCGGATAACTTATTCAATCCCGATCCATATTATCAACAGGGCGGTGATATGGTTAGAGTTGGGGGTCTTGAGTACAGTATTGATCCTGCTGCTTCGATGGGCAATCGTATATCCGAAATGCATCTAAACGGCCAAAGAATAGATGCCGATAAGCACTATAAAGTTGCTGGCTGGGCTCCAGTCAGCGCAGAATCGAAAGACAAGGGTGGTGAGCCTATTTGGGATCTAGTCGCACGTCATCTTAAAGAGATTAAAACGGTTAACGTAAGCCGTTTAAATACCCCAAGCATCCGAGGGATGGAAGGGAATCAAGGAATCGAAGAGATTTAGGGTTTTTCTGCTGTAGCCTTAAAATAATAGGGTTACTAGCAAACTGACTTCCTTGATAACCCAATATCCTTAGGCCATGAATACAGTAGACACCATGTCGCAAAGCCATACCGTTTTGTGGTTTGCATTTGCTATTACTTTTGTGCTCGGAGCTGTGATGCAAAAAACGTCTTTTTGCACCATGGGAGCTATCGCTGATGTCTTTCTGATGGATAGCTGGGATCGTATTAAGCAATGGTCTCTTGCCATTGGTATTGCCATTGTTGGCTTTAGCCTAATGAGCTCCCTTAACCTGATTGATCCTCTGAAGAGCATTTACACCTCAAGTAAATTGCCAATTCTTTCTACTTTTGTAGGTAGTACATTATTTGGTCTCGGTATGGTGCTAGCCTCAGGTTGCGGCAGCAAAACCTTAGTCAGAATCGGCGGCGGTAATTTAAAGTCACTGATTGTTTTCTTGGCATTAGGTTTGAGCGCTTATATGACTCTTAAAGGATTCTTGGGCGTTATTCGGGTCAATACTCTCGATACAGTTTTTATTTCTCTTACTACTACGCAAGATTTACCAAGTATTTTGAGTAGCCTTACTGGCTTAGCGCGCGCTGAGCTCCATTTGATTCTTGGAGTCTTGATTGGTGGCGGATTTATTTTATTTGCCTTAATTCGTAAATCCTTTTGGAGTACCGAAAATCTTCTCGCAGGAATTTTTGTCGGCTTAGCTATCTGTGCTATCTGGTTGGTATCGGGCTATCTGGGTTATGTAGCTGAAGATCCCAATACCTTAGAAGAGATTTTTATCGCTAGTAATTCCGGAAAAATGGAGAGCCTCTCATTCGTTGCTCCCTATGCCTATACATTAGATTGGCTGATGTTCTACAGCGATGTCTCCAAGGTATTAACCATTGGCATAGTTGCAGTAGCAGGAATGATTCTGGGTTCTGCTTGCATGGCCATTACGATGAAATCCTTTCGCTGGGAATCCTTTCGTAATTCCGAAGATACCGCAAACCACCTGATTGGAGGTGTGCTGATGGGCTTTGGCGGGGTAACAGCTTTGGGTTGTACTATTGGTCAAGGCTTGAGCGGTGTTTCAACCTTGGCATTAGGCTCATTTTTAGCTTTACCCGGTTTTGTTTTGGGTGCCTATTTAGGGCTAAGATATCTGCAGTACAGGATGTCACCTAAACCCTGCGATTAATTTAGAAAGCGCAATATGCATATTGATTGGCTAGCCTTCACACCAGGACCATCCTTGTTAGGAGGAATCTTATTGGGTATTGCCACCTCTGCATATGTTCTCCTTCATGGTCGTATCTTAGGAGTAAGTGGAATTGTGGGCGGCTTATTGCGTCCAGTTAAACAAGCTTGGATTTGGAGAATCGTGCTGCTCCTTGGCATTTTGACTTCGCCACTTTGGTCGATCTTTTTGTTTGATATGTATCCAGTACAAATTATTGAAGCAAATTGGCCTATGGTTATTGTTGCTGGCTTGCTAGTTGGCTTTGGTGCGCAATACGCATCGGGATGTACTAGCGGGCATGGTATTTGTGGATTATCTCGTTTGTCACCACGCTCTTTAGTTGCCATTATTTCTTTCATGATCTCAGGATTTGTAGTTGCGTATGTCCTGCGTCATCTCTTGTGAGAATGTCATGAAAAAACAGTTTAGCTTGCTAAGTCAATATCTGATCGGTGTACTTTTTGGTTTTGGGTTAATGATTTCAGGGATGAGCAACCCTCAAAAAATCCTCAATTTTCTAGATATCACTGGCCCCTGGGACCCATCATTGCTCTTTGTCATGCTTGGCGCCGTCGTAGTTGGTCTTTGTGGCTTTTACGTTGTGTCAAAAAGATCCCAGTCTTTCTTTGGCGGAACACTGCATCTACCAGCAAAAAAAGAAATTACTAGGCCATTAGTCATTGGCAGCTTGATATTCGGGGCAGGCTGGGGCTTGGCTGGTTTCTGTCCGGGGCCCGCTATTGTCGCCCTAGGCGTTGGCCATCTCAAGGCTTTGATATTCGTTTTGGCAATGTTGGCCGGTATGGAGATCTGTGAACGATTCTTTACGAGTATCCCAAAAGCAGACTGATTTAAAATTGCGTCACATTAATAGCTTGAATATATTGAGGTTTTTATGAGTCTTGCAATCGCTTGTCACAATGATGCCTTTGGCACTACAGGTCAAATCGATCCGTTGCAGCTGGAGGATATTCTTGCGCAAGGTTACAAAAGCGTAATTAATAATCGCCCTGATTTTGAAGGTGGTCCAAGTCAGCCCTTAAATGAAGTGATTGAAGCCAAAGCGAAGAGTCTGGGTTTGCAATACGCTTATTTACCTGTAGTGAGCGGTGCTATTACGGCTGAGCAAGTAATCGAGATGGCGCGATTACTCAAAACCTTGCCTGGCCCGATTTTGGCATTTTGCCGCTCTGGCGCTCGCTCAAGTAATCTCTATCAACTGGCCTTGCAAGTTCGCTAAGTTTTCGTATGCGCATCGAGATACCTGTAGAAAAAAAGCTGGTTCATGAAACCATGATTCCTATTCGCTGGGGAGATATGGATGCGTATCGGCATATTAATAATACGATTTACTTTCGCTATATGGAGCAAGCCAGAATTGAATGGATTGCAGCGATGGGGTATTCAATGGA
>Ga0364866_10147_pt1 | contig 51612 bp, 60 predicted proteins | sample ExccelAu500001D3_3_FD_206913 | JGI IMG/M metagenome (GOLD analysis project Ga0364866, IMG submission 206913) | Enriched cells from Trout Bog Lake Hypolimnion, Wisconsin, USA - BchlTB.Aug13.5000.01.D3 | ecosystem: Environmental > Aquatic > Freshwater > Lake > Hypolimnion/Profundal zone | place...
TGAAGTTGTCGTTTATGATGAGAATGGTATTTGTGTTTGGAGTTCTAAGTTAAATCCTATTGCTTTAACTCAGATGGGTATTCCTTTTGTGTTAGATGAAGAATTCAACACAAAAGATATTAAAACGGGTACTTATGTGTTTTCGGGTATAGACGGACAGTCGGGTATTTTATGTCGCGGCGATATTCTTTTAAATGATGAATTTGATCCCACAAAACTTGAATTTCATTATGATCGTTTCGATGGTAACGACTATATTGACCGAGTGTTTTATAGAACAGAAGAGATTGTTATGGGTGACAATGATAGTTGTCCAGTGGGAGGTAGTCTTCAATGGGCGCTTTATCAAAAGCAAGATGAAGATGATGAGTTGTAATATCTATCACCCGCTTTTCTTTGCTTAGTAGCAGGGTTGGGCGGCCAATTTAACTAAACTTTTATCCCAGTTATGCAGCGTTATTTCATGCATAGCTGGGATAGATTTGTTTAGTTAGCCTTCAAAGTATCAAGGTAGTCAGCCCATTCTTGCATCATTTCATGGCGTTTTGGTAGATGGGCTGTCCTATTATAAGCTCTTCCATTCGCATCCCTAACAGCATGAGCCAGTTGATGTTCAATAAGGTCTACTCTTACACCAAGGACTTCATCTAAAATTGTTCTGGCCATAGCTCTAAAGCCATGGGTTGTCATTATGTCTTTCCCATATCCTAATCTTCTCAATGCTGCATTAAGGGTATTTTCGCTCATACATTTGTCACCGCGCGGTGTACGCTCTGATGGAAATATAAAGCGACCTTTTCCAGTAAGTGGATGTAGTTCTTCCAAGATAGTGCATGCTTGGCGTGATAATGGGACTATATGTTCTGTTTTTGTTTTGGTTACCAAATAACGCCATTCTTTAGTTTCAAGGTCAATATGACTCCATTCGGCAGCGCGTAATTCACCTGGTCTTACAAATAATAAAGGTGCAAGTTTTAATCCACACATTACAGGAAAAGAGCCTTGAAATCCGTCAATTGCTCTTAATAACCCTGCAACTTCTTTGGGCTCAGTAATTGCGGCAAAATGTTGGGTTTTAGGTATTGGTAATGCGCCTTTTAAATCCGGTGTTATATCTCTTTCTGCACGACTGGTTGCTACTGCATATCTAAATACTTGACCACAGATTTGTAATGTTCTGTGAGCGGTTTCAATTGTGCCTCTATCTTCTATTCTTCTTAAGCAAGTAAGAATATCAATGGGAAGAATTTCATTTACTTGTTTGCTTCCTAGCCAAGGAAAAATATTTTTTTCTAGCATTCGTTTTGAACGATTATCTCGTTTTTCCCAGTCATTGACTTTTTTTTCACCCCATTCTCTGGCGATATATTCAAAGCTATTGATTATTGTTAAGCCTGATTCAATACGACTTTCATTTTCAATAGTTATTTTTTGATTAATTTTTTCTTCTTTTCGAGCGTCACTAGGATTTCTTCCGTTAGCTATCATGCTTCTGGCGTCCTCAGCTTTTCGTCTAGCATCGGATAGGCTCGTCTCAGGATAGACGCCTAATGATAGGGTTTTTCTCTTTTGGGCAAAGGTGTAATCAAGTCGCCACCATTTTGCATTATTTGATTTAACGATAAGATAAAGTCCATTTCCGTCATTAAGTCGGATGTCTTTGTCTGTTGATTTCGCATTGCGGATGCTTATGTCTTTTAGAAGTTCTTTGGCCATAGGGACACCTTGAAATAGTTTAATTTTCAAATGTGCAGTAACTATATCTACAGTTACTCCATAAAATTGAGTTACTGTAAAATTTACTGCAAAAAATGTCGATTGTTACTGTATTTTACTGTATTTTGTTGGATAACAAGAAGCCATTAACTCTATGAATGACAAAGGTTACTGTATTTTACTGGAAGTGTTTGGAAGTACTAATGGAGGCTGCGGGCGGAGTCGAACCGCCGTAGATGGCTTTGCAGGCCACTGCATAACCGTTTTGCTACGCAGCCATAAAGGTCAAATAAAAAAGCCGCGATGGTTCGCGGCTTTTTTATTTAGAATTTGGAGCGGGAAACGAGGCTCGAACTCGCGACCCCAACCTTGGCAAGGTTGTGCTCTACCACTGAGCTATTCCCGCACAGAATTTATTCGAGTATTATACGGTTTTAATAAATTCTGTCAAACAATATTTACTGAATATCGATTGATAAAGCCCAACCTTCATTGCCTTTACAAGCACCATCTTCAACTCTTACTTTAGAATAAGATTTAGGTTTTCCGTAAGCATCAGCAAATTCTAGAACAGTAACGTTAGTGCCTTGCGCTATGTGTTGGCAAGCCCCGTTTCTATCTGCTTCTTCTGTATCATCATAAGCTGCAATCGCGCCTGGAGTTGATACTAAACGCACTGTAGCGGCTGAGTCATAAGCATTGGCACTTTTTAAAGTATATTGTTGGCCAATGGCAAGATTTTTAAGTACTGGGCCAGAAAGTGCAGGTTTGTTACCATCACCACCAGAACTCAAAAGGATTATAAGTAGAAGAACTACACCACCGATAGCACCAAAAAATACTTTAGGGTTTGATTCTTTTAAGTCCAAAAATGAAGCAAGTGCACCATTAGTTGCTGCAGGTTCTGGTGTGGCTACAGTTTCAGTTGCTGCAACAGTTGGTTGTACTACTACTACTTCTTCTTCTTCGTGTGTTGTGTTTTCTTCAGTACTCATTTCTCATCCTCACAGTAGTTTAAAATTTATTTTTATAATTATAAACAGATGCTTAGTTAGGCATCCATCAGTCATTGACTGGTTTATTTTTATTCTAAAGTAGGTGGTCATTCGGGTTATAAACCTACTAGAACACTAAACTTACCATAAACACGAAACTTTTCAAGTCAATAATTGTGGTTTTTAGTAGATTTATATACAAATCGTGATAAGTGGGCTGTTTTAGTTAGGTCCACCTTTTTTAACCATTATACCTTTAGATGGGTTATAGCCTAAGATAGCTGCCGCCATAAATAGACTAAAAGCACCTAAGGTATACAAAAAAGCATGTTGATCAAATTGACCGTAGAGCGCAAAACGGATCATTTCTACCGCTTGTGAAAATGGATTATATTCCGCTAACTTACTCAGTAATACGCTGGATTCTTTCATCTTCCAGAGTGGGTATAAAGCGGTAGACATAAAAAACAACGGGAAGATGACAAAGTTCATCACACCCGCAAAGTTTTCTAATTGTTTAATAAAGGTCGATAAGAGTAGTCCCAATGCTCCTAGCATGAGGCCAGAGAGCACTAATGTGGGTAGTATCCAGATATAGCCTTGTAACGGTGCTTGAATATCGTAAAACCAAGCAATGATTAAGAATACGTAGACTTGTATGATAGAAACACCAGTGCCGGCTAAGAGTTTACTGAGTAATAAAAACCAGCGCGGTAAGGGGCAAACCATTAAGATGCGCATACTGCCCATTTCTCTGTCATAAACCATCGATAACGAACTTTGCATACCATTAAACAGCTGGATCATGCCTATCAGACCGGGGGTTATGTAAACCTCATATAAGATATAAGTTTCATAAGGTGGGGTTATGGCTAAGCCTAAAGCAGCCCTAAAGCCCGCTGCAAACACAAATAACCAAACTAAGGGTCTAACCAATGCAGAGATAAAGCGTTCGCGTTGCGTAATAAAGCGCCATAATTCTCGGCCAATAATGCCCCACATGGCGCGCCAATAATGCATTAAATTCATGCTTGCTCTCCTTGCGTTAAATTATAAAAGGCATCTTTAATTGCAGTCGTTTGAGTGCTTTCTAACACAGCATCGACGGTACCTTTGGCTTTAATCTGACCTTTATGTAAAACGATCAAATGGTCATCAGGATAGATTTCATCAATTAAGTGACTGGCCCATAACACAGCTAGATTTTCTTCTTTAGCCAGTTGATGTACATATTCAACAATGGCTAAGCGACTCGGTACGTCTAAGCCCACCGTCGGCTCATCCAATAATAATAAAGCCGGTTTATGCAATAACGCTCTGGCGATTTCTACGCGACGGCGATGGCCGCCATTTAATTGGCGTATTTTCTCAAAGCGTCTGTCATACATATTTAAGCGTTCAAGTTCTTGCTGGATACGTTGTTGAGCAACTTTCTTACTTAAACCATGCAACGCGGTGTGATAACGCAGATTTTGCTCAACGCTTAAGTCCATGTCTAAGGTAGTTTGTTGAAAAACCACCCCTAGTTTGGCTAGGGCATGACGCGTATCTTTTTGGATATCAAAGCCACACAATGCTATGCGTCCGGCATGCGTATCATATAAGCGGGTAATTAATGAAAATAAGGTAGATTTACCTGCGCCATTAGGCCCCAATAAAATCGTACACTCCCCCGCATTAATAGTAAAACTAATCTGGTCTAGGGCTTTTTTACCGCTATAAGAAAAACTTAAATCTTCGATGGATAGAGCTGTTTGTGTATTCATGGTTTTGCTACTACACCCCAAGGATAAGTGCCTACGCCGACTGATTTAGTCACCGTTAGGCTTTCAAGATCAATCAAGGAAATATCATTACTCGTTCCGTTAGTGGTATAGAGGCGTTTTTGATCAGGTGAGAAAGCCAGATTCCAAACACGTTGCCCGACTAATAATACTTTTTCAACTTCATAGGTTTTGGCATTAATCACGGCAACGCGATTAGCGGGGCCTAACGCCACGTAACCTTTATTGCGATCTTTATCAATGATAACGCCGACCGGTTGGATCTTATCGTTAGTAATACCCGGCACGTCAAAGTTAACCGTTTTGAGGATTTGTTTAGATTGGCTATCAATAATTAATAGTGTGCCGGCCATTTCTGACGTGACCCAGAGCTGTTGACTATCGGCTGTAAAACTTGCGGCACGAGGGCGAGAGTCTACTAAGGTATTGGCTTCAATAGTATTCTTTTTGGTATCAATCCAATGCACCATGTTGGTGGTTTCAGACACACTAATTAGCCATTTATTATCTGGGCTGACCGTAATGCCCTCGGGTTCAACGCCGACTTTAATCTGCTTAAGGACTTTTTTAGATTTAATATCGATAACGGTGACTAAGCTATCATCTTCATTAGAGACATACATTTTGTCGCCAGCGGGGTTTAAAGCAAAAGTTTCAGGGTCTTTACCTGAAGGGAGCTTACCCAATTCTTTGAAGGTGTTAGCGTCAAATACTTTAATCGTATTATCGTCACTGGTCGCAATATACAGGTGTTTGTTATCTGGGCTCAGCGCAATCCCTCGGGGCCTTTGTCCAACCGGAACGGTTTTAAGCAGTTTGCCTTCGATAGGGTCAACAATGGCTAACGCATTATCTTTTTCCAGGGTGACAAATACATTTTCAGCGTGAGCAGTGCTGATAAGGCTTAAGAGTAACAGCCATTTTAAAGAGGTAGACATCATGTTTATTTATTCCATTGGCAATGTGACTCAGGCTGATCATAGCCTAAGGTATCGAGTTCGGTTTTGGGGTGTAAAAAACCATCAATAGGCGCAACGGCCACTAAGGAGCGTGGTGCGGCCAATAAAATGGGTTGGCGTAATTGTCCATCCCAAGCTCTAAATGATAAGGGTGTGCCGGTATAACCGTTTAAGGTAAAGCTATCGCTAAAAATATAGTCTTTGAGTTTAGGGAGTTCGTTGCTTTGGGTGCGCGTAGCGGCTTCACCGATGGCTCTTACGGCTAAATAGGCGCTGTAGTCTTGCTCTTCCATCCAGCGGCCAGCTTTTTCTAAGAAGCGATGCTGAATTTGCACGGCCCCCCATTGTTCATGGGTTTTATGCCAAGGCTTGGCAACAAGGCCTTGGGTACCGATAACGGGTCTGGGAATCCATGTACGATAATCTAAATATTCACCAAACTGGCCTTGTTCATCAGCCACCACTAAAACATCATAAGGGTCTTCAGTTTGGCTAAATACAGCGACATCTGATTGGGCGGTACGTCTGGCATCGTAGGTGTGTTCCCAGGTTTTTTCAGCGATTATTTTCATGTTAAAGCGTTTAGCAGCCCGTTTAATAGCGTCTGCATAAAGCTTATCTTCGGGATTAGTTCCAATCACTAAAAGCCATTGAGTCCAACGCTTTTTCATCATGTACTGGGCTAAGGCATCTGCACGCATGGCTCGGCTGGGTAATAAATGCAACACATGCCGATTACATTCTTCATTACGCAGGCTATCATCACTCGTTCCTACATCAAATAATAAGAGCTCTTTTGCTGCAGGTAAGTCAGCTAAAGGTTTGAGTTGAGCTGCAGATAAATTAACGACTAAGTATTTAAAATGACTACTAATTTCTTTAACAAAGGTGTCGTTAACATTACCATCAATTGGCACAATAAACTTTTTTAAGTTAAATTGCTGTCCAGTAAACTCACCGGTCGTATTATTATCATTAATCCCGAGTTCTGCGCCAATGACACCCTTCTCTTTAATAAAAGGGTCTAAATTAGAGAGAGCGGCAGGGGGTGTTAATTCTTGTGTTAAATAAGCGATATTGATCGTTTGTTTAGCCGCCGCCTGAGCACCATTAAGATTAAATACGAGGGTAATGAGAATATAAATAGCAGGGGCTAGAGTAAGGTATTTAACTGATCGCATTGCTTGTACACAGTAAAGTTTGATTGGTCGTAATTCTAACGGAATAACATTTTTTTGTATTGTTTTCACATGGGTTAGCGCATTCATATAAGATATTAATAACTCTAAACTAAAGATTAATTAAACATGATACAAAGTTTTTTAGGTGAAATAATCCTTTATCCCATTAAATCAGTGGCCGGTATTAGCGTTAAGCAATGGCCGGTGGTTAAAACCGGGCTTTTGTATGATAGGCAATGGATGTTGATTGATGAGCACGGTCAGTTTTTAAGTCAGCGAAAGTTGCCTAAAATGGCTTTGATTAAAACAGCGATTCAAGATGATAAATTAATGGTATCTGCACCCACCATGACAGATTTATCGATCGCTTTAAAGCCTGCAGAGGGTGAGTGGTTAGAGGCTAACGTTTGGGAATACACAGGGCAAGCGAGGTCAGTATCTGCAGAAGTGGATCAATGGTTTAGTCAGTTTTTAGAATTACCTTGCCGATTGGTGTATCACCCAGAAGAAAGCTTAAGGGCTGTGGATCCTGAATATGCCTTAGATACCGATAGCGTCGCGTTTTCTGATGGTTTCCCCTTCTTATTGGTGTCAGAAAACTCCTTAAACGTTTTGAACGAATCAGCGCAACTCAATCTCACCATGGCGCGGTTTAGACCTAATTTAGTGGTAACCGGTTGTAAAGCTTATGCTGAAGATGCATGGCGAGAAATTCGTATCGCTGAGATTGATTTCAGATTACCCAAGCCTTGTTCAAGATGTTCCATTCCAGCGATAGATCCAGATACCGCACTCATAGAAAAAGCGCCTTTAACGGCCTTAAATAACACCCGTAAATGGCAAAACAAAGTCTATTTTGGGCAGAATGCGATTCATAATCAAACGGGTTTTTTATCGGTGGGTGATGAGGTACATATTAATAAACTAGGTGAGCAACAGCCGCCTTTATAAAAGGACTCAGACGAAAAAAAGCATGTCTAATCATTCCGTTGCCTTATTCGGTGAGGTATTAATCGACCAATTCCCTGATGGTCAACAGATATTGGGAGGTGCGCCTTTTAATGTGGCTTGGCATTTACAGGCTTTTGGGCAATCGCCACGATTTATCAGTAAAGTGGGTTTTGATCAGATTGGAGCGGATATTCAAAGCGGAATGAAAGCTTGGGGAATGTCTCTTGAAAGTTTACAAGTAGATTCGAATTATCCAACCGGTCAGGTGGCGATACAAATAAATAACGGTGAGCCCAGTTACGACATTTTAGATCAGCAAGCCTATGATTTTATCTCCGAAGCAGCGTTAGATTTATCACAAACCTATGATGTTATTTATCATGGCAGTTTAGCGTTAAGACATTCCGTTTCTGAGCAAGCCTTAAATACTATATTGGCTAACCATCAGGGCAAGGTTTTTCTAGATGTTAATTTACGCGCCCCTTGGTGGCAAAAAGCATCTGTTGAGCAAAGCTTGAAGCAGGCGGATTGGGTTAAATTAAATGCGGATGAGTTAAGCCAATTGATTTTGTTTAATAACAACCTTAAAAACACCATGCAGCAGTTTATAAGTGAGTATAACTTAGACGTGTTGATTGTGACTCTTGGTAGCCAAGGTGCTATAGCATTAAGCAATAAAGGGGAGTTTGTCGAGGTAAAACCGGTAGGTGATTTTAATGTAGTTGATACCGTAGGTGCTGGCGATGCGTTTGCCGCAGTATTATTGCTAGGGCTATTAAAAGATTGGCCGTTAACACTCACTATGGCTAGAGCACAAAGTTTTGCTTCTGCATCAGTCACACAACGCGGCGCAACTTTTCAAAATAGGGGTTTTTACGTGCCGTTTATTCAAGCATGGTTTTAGAAGTTTTTAAGTTCTCGGGTCTTAAATACCAGTAATAATAAAGTAGCCAACTTACGAAAAATACTAAATACCCTGACCACAAGATGTCGGACAAAAAGTGTCCGCCCGCAGCCAGTCTAGCAAGGGCTAGGGCAAAGCTAATAGTAAGTGTCAGCGTTAGATAATAGCGTTTATATTTGCGAGATAAGAAATACAAAGCAAAAAACATAAATCCCACCGAGCAATGACCGCAGGGGAAAGATTTGTCGGGCGTATTTCCTAACTTAAGCGGGGGCGTATAGTTATATTGCCCACCAAACTCAGTAATGTGTACAGGTCTTGCTCTTCCCCAGTGGTCTTTAAAGACTAGATTAACGACTAGACCGGGACCGATTAAAATCACCAATAATAAATAAGCTAAGCCTCTACGTGCTGTTTTTAAATTAGGTAACACATAGCTCAAGCCAAAAGCGATTAACAGACCTCCGCTCATTATTCTAATAAAGGCATCTGCATAATCGAATAGCATCCGCCATAACCACCAGTCTTTCCAAGGCCAGGTGGCATCAGATTCTGTAGTTCGATAGAAAAAGGCTGAGATTTGTTGATCAAGATCGCTGAACCAAAAAATAGGGGTACTGATTAAGATTAGCACCCCAAGGATGCTTAATTCACGCCAACGTAACGCTAATTTATGATTGTTCATTCAGCTTCGTTTTGTTTTTGTTCGACGGCTTTAGCAGGCCATGATTTAAGACCTTCACCGATAAACAAAGTATAAACTTTCGTATTGTCATTGGGGTTAACCGCTTCACCTACTTTTCTAAAGTGGGTAAAAATATCTTTTAGCTCATGGGGTATGTTTTTTCCATTGAGTTCAGAGATAACAAAAGCCGTCTTACCTATAAATTGGGTGGGGCCAGGCCATACTTCGTATTGAGAATAGACACCTCCCTTATCTTCATAACGATAGACTTGAGGATGATCAGGTAGATAAAAAGCCAGTTGACTGGTTAAGTAGCGATGCCCCACTGTTAAGAAAAAGTCCGGCTTAGCGTCAATCGATTGTTTTTGGCTTTCTGCCACAATGCTATTCACAAATCCTTGGGTATGTTTAAAGCGATAAGTGGGGTCAATAGCGGTATTTTGTATATTAAAGGTTTGGATTAATACCGGCAGTACATAGGTCAGGGTGACAAATATATACCCCAGCATTAAGCCGTACTTCAATGATTTTTGCCAAAGTCCTGCTTGCCATTGGCCGCTCAATAAAATGATAGCCGTAAAATAAAACGGCATAGGCCAGTTGCCTTGGGTCTTTTGTAGGCCATTAAGTGCAATAAAGCCGAGAACTAAAACAGGGCCCATCCATACTAAGAATTGCTCTTGGGCCGGTAATTCTTTGAGTTTTATAGTGAGTTTAAAGCTGATAATGATCAATAATACCGAGATAATCGGGGTTAATAGTAAAAGTTGATACAATAATACCGTCAACATTTGCCCAAGTCGTTTTAATAAACTAATGGATTCCTCAGTCACAAAGTGACCTTTGCTGTGTCCGTACATTACCCAGTCATGATTTTGATTCCATAAAATGAGGGGAATCATGCAGAGGATGATGGGGAATAAATAAATTAAAAACTCCCGTTTAAATAGAACATAACGTTGTTTATCGGTTAATAAATAACCCACTAACATTAACGGGATTAGTAAAGCGCCTTGTTTACTGAGTAGCGCTGCCCCTGTGGCTAAGCCTGCCCAAAACCAACTGAGCAGGTGGCCTTTAAATAGCGCGTGTTGAAGATAGTAAATACTCATCATCCAAAAGCAATACAGTGGTGGATCGATGGTCATTATAAAGTTGGCGATTAAGTTAGCCGGTGTCGCTAAGACCATTAATAAAGCTAAGGCCGCGGTTTGTGCGTTATAGATGGCTTTGGTCGTGGCATAGAAATAGGCTAAAAAAACAGTCCCCAGCACAACGGTCGGTAAACGTACCATAGCGACCGTGTTGCCACCTAACTCAGTAAATAATCGAATCAACCAAGCTACCATCGGGGGTTTACTGTAGTAACACCAATCCAATTGACGCGACCAATCCCAGTAATACGCTTCATCACCTATCAAATCTAAACCGTTAATAAAAAGGTAACTGCTGCGTAATAAAAATACGCCTGCTAAGGTTAAGAATAGATGATGGTTAATAAATAAACGTGTTTTGGTAAGCATTGAGCGTCAAATAAAGATAATCTAATAGCGGCATATTATAGCTATTGTCTTAACTGTTTTTGTTAATTCCGTCAGTGTGCATTGATTTTCGGCACTTTTATCCGTATTCTTTGTCCAACGATGCCTTGATAGTCATGTGGCTTGTTGCTTGGCACATTACCCCCGCGTATAAATAACTTAACGATTAAAAATCATGATGACCCTAAAACACATATTTAGATCTGAACTTCAGGTCAGGTTATTGGCTTGTTTATTTTTCTTGTTGCTCAGTGCGTTGATGTCTTCAAATACCTATGCAGCAGATATTAGAGTGTCTGTCGATCGTAACCCTGTCAGTGTGGATGAGTCTTTTCAAATAACGTTTACGGCGAGTCAATCACCGGATGATGATCCGGATTTTAGTCCCTTAGAACAAGACTTTAATATTATCAATCAGAGCAATAGCTCCAGTTCATCTTGGGTGAATGGTAAATCGACAAAAGTCGTCCAGTGGATTGTCAATGTCATGGCTAAGCAGACCGGTAGCTTAGTTATTCCGGCAATAAAATTTGGTAAAGATGTCAGTCGAGCTTCCAGCATCTTAGTGGCTGATAAATCATCCAAGAAAGCGCTGGATACGAATGAAGATCTTTTTATAGATGTAGAAGCAAGCCCTCAGAATCCTTATATACAATCGCAAGTTTTTTATACTTTGCGTTTATATACCAAAGTGAATATTTCACAGGCACGTTTAAATGACCCCGAGTTATCAGATGCGGTGATTGAGCGCTTAGGGGAAGACAGTAATTACAACACGCAAGTCAACGGCGTCGATTATTCGGTCACTGAACGTAAATATGCCTTTTTTCCGCAAAAGAGTGGTAAATTAACCATTAAGCCCTTGGTATTAACAGCCGAAGTGTTGGTTAACAATGCACAGAGTATTAATCCGTTTTTTAACTCTCAAATGAGTAAAACTAAACGGGTTGAATCTAAACCCGTTACCTTAGATGTTAAACCTGTGCCGGCTGAGTTTAAAGGACAGCATTGGTTATCAGCGGAGCAGTTGGTCTTAAAACAAGAATGGTCAACCGATGTGGCTCAATTAAAAGTAGGGGAGCCCGTTACCAGAACCTTAAGCTTAGTCGCTAAAGGCACGACTGTGGGTCAGTTACCTGAATTGAATACCACCCAAACTTCCGAAGAATTAAAAGCATATCCCGATCAGCCAGTATTGCAAGAACAGAAAAAAGTTGAGGGCCTGATCGCTTTTAGAGAAGAAAAAATTGCCTTAATTCCGTCTAAAGCAGGTACCTATCCATTGCCAGCTATCGAAATACCTTGGTTTAATACGCAAACTCAAAAGCTAGAAATAGCTAAGATTCCAGAAGAAACCTTAACAACGGCAGCTGTTGCTACGCAACCTGAGCCAGCACCTGCGCCCACTTTTACCCCCTTAGAAACAACCAAGACGGATAGTGTGGCTATCGCCGATAGTTACCAAAACACACCTATTTGGTTATGGGTATCAATATTTTTAGCCTTGGGCTGGTTAATAACCCTTATCGTTTTTTTAAGGAAGCGTCGCCCAAAAGCCGAAGTATGGTTAGAGGATGAGTCTGAGATTAGTTTAAAAGCCGCGATTAAAAATTTAAAACATGCCTGTGCTAATAACGATGCGCTTGCTGCTAAAGAAGCCTTATTAATCTGGGGAAATCATAAGTTTGATACTAATAATTTAGGTGCTTTAGCTGGGTTATGTGATGCACGCTTAAGAGATGAAATAGTACTTCTTAATCAAACCTTGTATGGCAAGGAAAGCACCCAATGGGAAGGCAAGAAATTATTCCAAGCCTTTACAGAAAATAAAGCCAGAGGCGCGATAAAAGAAACCGTCGATAAGAGCTTAGAGCCACTGTACAAATTGTAGTAAGCGCTTTAAGTGATACTTACTCTAAACAGTAACGTTTTTTAAACTAGCGGGTCTTTTACGTGTCTGTATTTCGCTTTCAGCAGTTTTCGGTGATACAAGAAAACTCTGCCATGAAGGTGTGTACCGATGCGGTGCTGTTCGGTGCTATGGCGCCTGTAAAACAAGGCGATAGTCTGCTGGATATTGGTACCGGAACAGGGCTGTTGTCATTAATGGGTGCCCAGTTAGGTGCAGAACAAATAACTGCGGTTGAGTTAACGTTGCCCGCTTATGAAGAAGCCGCATTAAACTTTAAAAACAGCCCTTGGGCAGAGCAACTTGAGGCTTTACATGCGGATATACAAAGTTTTGCAGCTCATAGCATTGCCCAATATGATCTTATTATCTGTAACCCACCTTTTTTTACAGATCACAGCAAGGCTTATAATCCGTTAAGAAATACCGCCAGACATACCGATCAGTTAGCGTTTGAAGACTTGCTAGACAGTGTTAATCGGCTATTATCTGAAAAGGGTTTGTTTTATGTGTTGTTACCTATCCATGCCATAGAGAAATTTACCGCTTTGGCTTTAGCACTGGGTTTGTATCTAAATCGGCAAATAGATTTTCGAGGTTATGCGCATAACGAAGCAAAAGTGAGTGCCTTAACCTACAGTAGGCAAATATCGATACCCTATAAAATGTGCTTAACCATCTATAAAGCAGAAAGAGTTTATTCCGAAGAGAGCGAACAGTATTTATCGCCCTTTTTATTGCGGTTTGCTATTAAAAATACTTAAAAAAGCCAGCTGAACACGTCAACTGGCTTTAATTGAAGGGTTAGATCTAAGTTTATTTACAAAGCAATAATACTCAACGGTTCTGTAAATACTCCTGCGCCATTAGTGCCAATGGCTCTTACTCGAACCCAATAAGTATGTGTTGCTGTTAAATGAGTCAATTGAATGTGTGATGCAGTTGTTGATGACAGCGCATGCTCCCAATGGGCTTCAACTAAAGGATCCAACTCAGTCATTTGCACCTCATAACTGCCAGCACCGTCTAAACGTTTCACTCTAACATCCAATGTGCCCGTTAACTCGCCACGAGAAACACGGAAACCAGCAGGAGCAGGCAAAGGATCAACCCTATCAGTATGAGTTGTGTCTCGACGTAAGTCATAGCCCGTAGATTCCAATATATCGACGCTACCTTGCGCCACTAATTCAAAATACGGCGCCAATTGTTTTAGCATCTTGGTTAAGAACAGGCGTTGGCTATCTCTCAGAGCTACTTTATTAATGTCCTTAGTTAATGCGTCATAATAAGCCGCTTCATAATTCATTTGCGCAGTCGTAAAAGCCGATAACGAAGGAATCTGGGATAACCAAGGTATGGGGTAATTATTGTTAGACGTGACAGCCGCAACAATAGTGTTAGATTTAGCTAAAAAAACAGACTCATTCAAACGTTCAAAGGCAACAATCAATTTTGCTTGCATGGTTAATTTCTATAAGTTAAGGGTGATTCAAAACCGCACATAACATTAAAAATCAGTCGACTTATAGAGCATTAACTGAGACCTTGCTTTATGAACGCATCCAAAAAGGTCGCGGCCTCAACTTGCAGTCTAGTCTAGTTGTTTATAAAAACCTAGAAAATAAATACTTTATTATTAAAAATACTTGCAATAGTTGCCTAAAAGCGCCCAACCATACACAAAAAACGAGAGAACAATTTATTTAAGGCAGATCACAGTAGAAAAAACAACATAACTTATAGTAAATGACAGATCGCATTTTTTTAAGTAATGGAGGACAATTAACAAGAACTCGTTAAATCCAGGGCTAAAGAGGTGTAACTTGATTAATGATAGATAACAATTGGATAAATCGTAATAACAATTTTCTAGTGTTATCTAACATTTTCAATTTGTTAGGTCTGTTTTTAAGAAAATCATTACATTTTTTTCATCTAGAAGTACAAAAATTAAAAGAAGGGATGTTAACAGTACCTATAGAGATGTACATTATTACCAAACAATAACGGGTATCATCGCGAAAACACAGTGATTAACAGAGTTATAAGGGGTATTTTTATAGTACTGCTTTATTTCAGAGGGATTAAGAGTTGATTTTAGTAACACGTCCTTGTGTTATTAAATTGTTGAAAACGTGTTATCTGATAACTTTGTGTCCACGGCCAGCCATGCAGTTGGTATAAGCGCTTTTATATTTTTCTTCTGCACCTAAGCCTTTGTATGCACCACCACCAAGGCCGCCTACTACAGCGCCTAACGCGGCACCTGTTCCTGCGCTACCGGTAATGGCACCTAAAAGTGCACCACCTGCTGCACCCGCTAAAGCACCTGTTCCTGCACCAACAGCTGTTTCAGTCGCTGTGCCACCTGACGCTTGAGAGGCTAATTGCTTACACTCCGCCATATCTTGATTAATTCGAAATGCATTTGGATCGTTGTAGGCATCTACTGTGGGCGTCCATCCACCTTGACTAGCGCAGGCGGTTAATAAAATGCTACCGATTAAAACACTACTGGTTGTTAATTTATTCATATTGTTTACCTTTGAAAGTTGAAGATGAACGAGAATGGGTATTATAACTCTCTTAACACGTGTATAGGTGGCCTATTAAGCACTTGTTTAACGCCTAAGAGTCCGACTAAACTAACAAATAGTGCGCTGATGACAGGTACTATCAAGCTTAGTGTTAGGTTGGGCTGATATTCTATAGCCATCACTCGGGTGTACAAGGCGTATAGGATAGCCTCTGCTATTATGACCGCTAAAAGCCCTGATATTAATCCCAACACACCAAATTCTATCCATTGAGTTTTTCTTAAGAACTTTCGGTTTGCCCCAAAGGTGCGCATGAGTGTCCCTTCGTAAATACGATTATCTAAGGTCGCATAAACAGCGGCAAATAAGACGGTAAATCCGGCCATTAAGGCAAAATAGAGTAAATAATTGATGGCTTGCGTGAGTTGTTTTAGCAGGGTTTTAAATTGTTTTAGAATCAAATCAACCTCTAAAACCGTCGTGCTGGGGTACTTTTTAACTAATGTATTTAACAGGTCTTTTTTAGCTTCTGGCAAATAAAAACTGGTGATATAGGTGCTCGGAAACGCATCTAAACTACCGGGTGAAAATACCATGTAAAAATTAGGCTTCATGGTGTCCCATTTTAATGCCCGAAGACTGGTGACGGTCGCATAGACTAATTGATTATCAATCGAAAAGGTGAGTAGATCACCTAAGTTTATCTTTAAATTATCCGCTAATTTTTGTTCTACAGAGACACTGACTGTCTGTGTGGGAGTCCACCACTGTCCTGCGACTAATTTATTGTCTTCGGGTAACTCTTTGGTCCACGTTAAGCTAAGTTCTCTATGGGTTGCATTGTCACCTTGAGAATCTTTACTGACAAATTTTTGCACGGGTGTGTGGTTAATTTCCGTTAATCGGCCTCTCACCACCGGATAAAATTGACTGCCTTGTATCGCGTCTTGTTGTAAGTCTGCTTTAAAGGCTAACTGTTGTTCGGGAAAGATATTGAGTGCAAAGTGGTTGGGTGCATTTTCAGGTAACTGTTGTTGCCAATTATTGATTAAATCAGTTCGCACGGTAAAGCTCAGTAGCATGGCGGCTAAGGTTAAACTAAAGGCTAAGATTTGGCTGATTGTCGCCTGTCGGTTTCTGATTAAGCCTTGTAGGCCAAACCGCCAAGTTAAAGACATTTTAGGGACTAGAGAGGCTATTAGGTTTAATAAACCATAAATCAGTACACTGAGTACTAGTAAAGTGATTAAGCCTGTGCCTAAGACGGTGGCCGTCATTTTTACATCAGTGGTATAGCGCCAAATTAATAAGCCGATAATAGTGATAGATAGGCTGTAAACGAACCATGCGCTGATCGGTAGTGGCTCTAGATCTTGTCTTAAAATGCGTAAAGGTGCGACGTTTTTTAATCGTAAAATGGGCGGGAGCGCAAAGGCGAGTAAGACAATAATGCCGATACTAAAGCCAAACCCTAGGGCCGATAAATTGGGGTTTGCGATTTGTTGTGGCAATAGATCTTTTAGTAACTTAAATAAACCCCGTTGTGCAAACCAACCCAGTAAGCAGCCAATCGCGCTAGTTAATAAGCCTAAGATAAGAAACTGACTGCAATATAACCAAAGTATTTCCCTCTGTTGACAGCCTAAACAGCGTAATAAGGCGGTGGCATTAAAATGCCGTTGGGTATAGCGTCCTGTGGCCATAGCGATGGCGACACCTGAAATTAAAATAACCAGAATACTCGATAGCCCTAAATACCGCTCTGCTCGAATTAAGGCGGTACCTAATTCAGGACGATCTTCATGAATATCCATGATTTTTTGAGAGGGTGTTAATTGCGGTTGTAGCCATTGTTTAAAATTAACGATCGCTTCTTGATCACCGCTAAACTGAAAGAAATAATGCACATGACTGCCTGGTTGAATAATGCCGGTGGCTGTTAAGTCTGCGTCATTCATCATGACGCGAGGTGAGAAACTATACAGATCACCTTTTTTATCAGGTTCATAAGTGATAATTTTGCTGATAGTCAGCGGCTTTTCCCCAACAGTTAAGGAATCGCCTATATTGAGCTTAAGCGCAGACAGAATACGTTTTTCTACCCATACCCTGCCCGCTTCGGGGCCTGCATGCGTAATGGTTTCTGAGTTGTAATCTGCGCCTGTTGTTTTTAATAGGCCACGTAAAGGATAAGAACTACTGACGGCTTTTACACCCGCTAATAGCAGTTCATCATGTTCAATTAATACACTGGGGAACTCAACGGTTTGAGCGAGTGTTAAGTTAAGTTGTTTCGCGCGAGATTGCCAGTCAGTTGGAATGGGGGTGGGGCAAGCAATGACTAAGTCGGCGGCTAAAAACTCAGCAGCTTGCAAGGTCATGGTGCGCTGTAAGCGATCAGAAAACAAAGAGATCGCGGTCGAGCTCGTCACGGCAATTAACAAGGCTATGATGAGTATGGTTAATTCGCCTGAGCGACTATCACGCCACAACAAGCGTAAAGCCAAATTAAATCGACTCAGATTCATACTTGCTGGCCTGCTTCAATTTTAATAGTGCGCTCACAGCGTGCCGCTAGATGGGCATCGTGAGTGACTAAAATTAAGGTGGTTTGATTTTCTGAGTTTAATTCAAACAGTAAATCGATAATGGATGCGCCGGTTTTGCTGTCTAAATTTCCGGTGGGCTCATCAGCAAATAAGATTTTAGGTTGGGTTGCAAAGGCTCTGGCTAATGCAACACGTTGTTGTTCACCGCCCGAGAGTTGTTTGGGGGTATGTGATAAGCGGTGGGCTAATCCCACGCGTTCTAATAACCGGCTGGCAATGGCTTTAGCTTTTTTATCGCCTCTTAACTCCAAAGGGAGCATGACATTTTCTAAAGCGGTTAAGCCTTGTAATAATTGAAACGATTGAAAGACGAAACCAATCAATTCATTACGTATGGCGGCTCGACCATCTTCATTCATCTGTGTGATATCTAGACCATTGAGGGAAATACTTCCACTTGTGGACGTATCGAGTCCAGCTAATAAACCTATGAGTGTTGATTTGCCGGAGCCCGACTCTCCGATAATGGCAATACTTTCCCCTGAGTTGATTATCAAGTCTATCGATGACAAGATATGCAGTGTTCCTTCGGCAGTTAGGACTGTTTTTGTTAGGTTTTCTGCTACTATTATCGGATGTGAATGCGATTTAATTTGTGTGGGTGTCATGTTTAAGTGTCTATTGATGATCGCTACGTTATGCTTGCCAGGCTTAGCTTTAGCTCAGTCGCCACCCATTTTGGTGTTAGGTGATAGTATTAGCGCTGGCTATGGTCTAGAACTTGATCAAGGTTGGGTGTCTTTATTGCAGAAAAAGCTTATTGAATCCAAGCGGCATTATAGTATTATAAATGCCAGTATTAGTGGAGAAACAAGTGCAGGCGGGTTATCTCGTGTTAATGCCTTATTATCAACTCATAAACCGAGTATCGTATTGGTGCAGTTAGGTGCTAATGATGGTTTAAGGGGTCTTTCTCTGATACAGATGAAAAACAATCTGGCTGAAATGATACGTATTAGTCAAAAATCTGGAGCTAAAGTGATGCTGTTGGGCATGAAAATTCCACCTAATTACGGCAAACGTTATATTGAGCAGTTTTATGCTGTTTACCCGCAATTGTCTAAAGAATTAAGCATCCCGCTAGTCCCTTTTATCCTTGAAGATGTAGCACTGAATAAAGATTTAATGCAACTTGACGGGTTACATCCTAACGCAAAAGCACAATCTATTCTTGCCGACAAAATTGAGCCTTATCTTTTCCCTCTACTTAAATAAACGAGAGTTACTGATGACAGTATTAACATTAAAACAAGCTAATCTTATTATAAATACCGCTGTTCACATTGCTAGAGAGTTAAATTTATCGCCGCTTACGGTCGTGGTTTTAGACACGGCTGGACATATTAAGGCGATGCAAAGAGAAGATGGTGCCAGTATGATCAGGCAACAAATCGCGACTGCGAAAGCATGGGGCGCCGTTAATATGGGTGTGTCATCAAGAAGTTTGGCTGGCGTAGCTGCTCAGCGTCCTGATTTTATGAATGCTTTAATTGATGTGGCGGGTGGCAAAATAATGCCTGTACCGGGTGGCGTATTAATTAGAGATTCAGAAAATAATCTTTTAGGTGCGGTGGGTATCAGTGGCGATGTGTCTGATCAAGATGAGCGTTGTGCTATTGCTGGTATTGAAGCCGTGGGTTTCTTTGCGGTAGTTTAAGAAAGCGAGTAATCCCGTTTATTGACTCAAATTATAAATGGTTATAAGTGCTAACTATTTATAGTTTGAGTCTGTCGGCATTATTCATCGATAACGACGGGAAGATTGTCTTGATCCTTGTCATCATCAGGTTTTCTAACAAATAGTTTAGAAAATAATAAGCCTATCTCGAATAGCATCCACATGGGTACGGCTAATAAAGTTTGAGAAATAGCATCGGGTGGCGTTAAAAAAGCCCCAATCACAAAAGCACCTACAATCACATAAGGCCGTTTTTCAGCGAGGCTTTCTGGCGTTATCAAGCCTGTCCACACCATTACGATCGTAAATATCGGTACTTCGAAGCAAATTCCAAAAGCAAAGAACAGCGTTAAGACAAAATCCAAATACTTGGTAATGTCGGTCATTATGGCTACCCCAGTGGGAGCCGCTGCCGTTAAAAAACCAAAGATTAAGGGAAATACGACAAAGTAGGCAAAGACGACGCCTAAATAAAATAGAAAGGTGCTGGCAATGAGTAAAGGAAATACCATGCGTCTTTCCCGTTTATAAAGCCCAGGAGCCACGAAAGCCCAAAATTGATACAGAATGACGGGGACAGAAATAAAAACGGCGACTACGAGGGCTAATTTGAACGGTGTGAAAAAAGGCGAGGCCACATCAATAGCAATCATGGTGCTATTTTGAGGCATATGCTTCATTAAGGGGCCCGCTAAAAAGCTGTAGATTTCATTAGCGTAAGCTGAGAGTGCAAGAAAGACGGCTATTACAAATACTACGATCTTTAACAGTCGTGTACGTAGTTCTATTAAATGACTCATGAAAGGAAGTGCCGCCTCTTCCATTTTATTTGTGTTCATCTAAGTGTTTGAGATCTTTTTGAGTTTCTTCCAGAGAATCTATGGTTTCTTCTAAGGTTGAATTGAGTTCTGTTAAGTTAACTTGGTCGTTTAACAGTTGGCGAAGCTCTTCTTGGTGTAATTCGTATTGTATTTCTGATTTGACGTTGGCGATCATGGCTCGAGATTTTCCGAGCCAGAAGCCGACAATGCGGGCTACTTTCGGTAAGCGTTCTGGCCCAATCACTATTAAACTGACTAGGCCTATCATGACTAATTCAGAAAACCCTATGTCAAACATCTTAGTCTTTTTCGTTGGTTTTAGAGGTCACTTCACCTTCTAAAGTGTCTGCTTCTTTTTCATCGGGTTTGCCATCCGCTTCGCCTTCTTTTACGGCTGATCGAAAGTTTTTAATAGCCCCACCTAGGTCTGTTCCAATATTACGTAGTTTTTTAGTACCAAACACTACGATAACAATGACTAAAATAACTAATAATTCTTTGATGCCAATGCCCATTGTTTACTCCCGTTATTTTTGAGTGCGTTGCGCTTTTTCATCCAGACCTGATAAACCAAATCGACGTTGTAGTTCATTTAAAACATCATCAGGACTTAAATTTTGTTCTGCTAGTAACACCATGCAGTGGAACCATAGGTCTGCAGTTTCATAAATAATTTGTTGTTTGTCGCCATCTTTTGCAGCAATGATAGTCTCTGCGGCTTCTTCACCAATCTTCTTTAAAATAGCATTGGTGCCTTTAGCATAAAGGCTGGCTACATAAGATTTATCAGCAGATTCTAGTTTACGTTGCTCCAGAATTTCTGCTAATTGTTGTAGTACATTACTCATGTTTTTTATATATGTGTTGAGGGTCTTTTAAAACAGGCTCTGTGACTTGCCATTGTTTATCAACTAAACGTCGATAAAAACAGCTTTCACGTCCAGTATGGCAGGCGATCCCGCCTTCTTGCTCTATTTTCATTATGATAACGTCTTCATCACAATCAATATAGATATCAATCACTTTTTGCCGATGTCCAGACTCTTCGCCTTTACGCCATAAGCGATGACGAGATCTAGACCAATAAACCGCATAACCTTCTTCTGCCGTTAGGGCTAAAGATTCACGATTCATCCAGGCAAACATAAGGATTTTACCGCTTTCTGCTTGCTGGGCAATGGCAGGACAGAGACCTTCTTCTGTCCATTTAATTTCATCTAGCCAGCTATCGCTCATAAACGCATTTCTATGTCGCGTGATGCCATGTGTTCTTTGGCTTCTTGAATAGAGTACTCAGCAAAGTGAAAGATGCTGGCCGCCAATACCGCATCGGCTTTGCCTTGAATGACGCCTTCTGCTAAATGGTCTAAATTGCCTACGCCACCTGAAGCAATGACTGGGACGCTGACACTTTCACTGATGGTGCGAGTTAAAGGTAAGTCAAAACCTTCTCGAGTGCCGTCTCGGTCCATACTGGTCAACAGGATTTCCCCTGCACCGTAATCAACCATCTTTTTAGCCCATTCAATGGCGTCGATGCCAGTGGCTTTACGACCGCCATGGGTAAATATTTCCCAACGATCACTTTCACCGGGATTGCTGACTTTCTTGGCATCAATAGCAACTACGATACATTGTGAGCCAAAGCGTTGAGCGGCTTCTCTTACAAACTCAGGGTTAAAGACGGCGGCACTATTAATGCCTACTTTATCAGCACCAGCATTTAGCATGCGTCTAATATCTTCTAGGGTTTTAATGCCCCCACCCACTGTTAACGGGATAAATACTTCACTCGCGACTTGCTCAACCACATGCACCATGGTGTCACGGTTGTCATGGGTAGCGGTAATATCTAAAAACGTAATTTCATCTGCGCCTTCGCGATCATAGCGTCTTGCGACTTCTACAGGGTCACCTGCATCGCGAATGTCTACAAATTGCACGCCTTTAACAACGCGGCCATTGGCGACATCTAAGCAAGGAATAATGCGTTTGGCTAAGCTCATAAGGTAGTAAATGATTCAGCTAATTTTTCTGCTTCAGCAAAGTCTAAGGTACCTTCATAAATAGCGCGGCCCGTAATAGCGCCCATAATACCTTCATGAGCGACAGCGCCTAAGGCTCTAATATCTTCAATGTTAGTAATACCACCCGAAGCAATCACAGGAATTTTAATAGCGCGGGCTAAGCGTGCTGTCGCTTCGACATTAACGCCTTGCATCATGCCATCTCTAGAGATGTCGGTATAAATAATCGCTTCTACGCCATCCGCTTCAAAGTGTTGGGCTAAATCGATAACATCATGTTTAGATAATTTTGACCAGCCATCAATAGCCACTTTGCCATCTTTAGCATCTAAGCCGACGATAATACGACGTGGATATTCAAGAGCCATATCTCTAACAAAATGAGGTTCATTAACCGCTTTAGTGCCGATAATGACATATTCAACACCGGCATTTAAATAAGCTTGAATGGTCTCTTCATCACGAATGCCGCCGCCAATTTGTACCGGTACGTTGGGATAGGCTTCTACAATGGCATGTATAACATCGGCATTAACGGGTTTGCCAGCAAAAGCACCGTCTAAATCAACTAAATGAATTCTTTTAGCACCAGCCGCAACCCAGCGACCAGCAACAGCTACAGGATCATCAGAGAAGACTGTGTCATCGTCCATACGTCCTTGACGTAAGCGTACACATTTTCCTTCTTTTAAATCGATAGCGGGTATTAACAACATAGAAATTGAATCCTTAAAAGGGGGTATAGATTAAACTTGGCCATTCCAATGCAAAAAGTTATTGAGCAGTTGTAAACCAACGGTCTGACTTTTTTCTGGATGAAATTGTACGGCAAATACATTGTCTTGAGACAGGGCACAAGCAAAGGTATCTGGGTAATCTGTGGTGGCAGCGACTAATGCTTTGTCATTAGGAACCGCATAGTAACTGTGTACAAAATAGAAACGACTATCTTGTGGAATATTGTCCCATAACGGGTGAGCAGAATAATGCACTTGATTCCAGCCCATGTGGGGAATCTTAAGACTGCTGCCGTTGGCATCTTTTAAGGCCTCAGGAAAATGAACGACATGCCCCGGCAAGATGTTAAGCGCCTGAGTTGTACCGTTTTCTTCACTATCACTGAGTAAAGCTTGCATACCTAAACAAATCCCTAAAAAAGGTTTTGTTTTGGCTGATGTCTTGATCACGTCAGTTAAACCAGATTGATCAAGAGCGACCATACAGTCTCTCATGGCACCCACGCCAGGAAAGACAACTCTATCTGCTTTTAGAATAAGTTCGGGATTGGATAAGATTTGTACATCAACATCGGGTGCTGCATGTTGCAACGCTTTTGCAATTGAATGCAAATTACCCATTCCGTAATCAATAACAGCAACAGAAGACATAAATAGTTAAAAAGTTAAAGTTTAAGGCTACAGACTGCCTTTTGTGGAGGGCATTATACCCGCCATTCGAGTGTCTGCGGTAATCGCCATGCGAATTGCCCGACCGAAAGCTTTAAAAATAGTTTCTGCAACATGATGTGCATTAGCGCCTTTCAGATTATCAATATGTAAGGTCACCCCTGCATGATTAACAAAACCTTGGAAAAACTCTCTAAATAAATCAACATCAAAGCCACCGATCATTCCTTTGGGATAAGTTACATCGTAAAACAATCCAGGACGACCGGAGAAGTCGATAACGACTCTGGATAAAGATTCATCCAGAGGAACGTACGAATGACCGTATCTATAAATGCCGCGCTTGTCTCCAATAGCCTGAGCAAATGCTTGGCCCAAGGTAATGCCAATATCTTCCACAGTGTGATGGGCGTCTATTTCTAAATCGCCTACTGCGTGAATATCTATATCAATCAAACCATGTCTAGCAATTTGGTCTAGCATGTGGTCAAGAAAAGGCACACCCGTAACAAATGAGGATATGCCTGTGCCATCAAGATTGATCTTGCAAGTAATTTGAGTTTCAAGGGTATTGCGTTCGACTACTGAAGTACGTTGCGTCATAGTTCTCAAATAAGGTCAGTGAATAATGAATAGTTAATATTAACCTTTAGACGCTCTTTTACGTTCGTTTTCAGTTAATAGTTTTTTACGTAAACGGATAGATTTTGGCGTAACTTCAACCAACTCGTCTTCAGCAATAAACTCTAAAGCTTGCTCTAAGGTTAATTTTTGAATACGCGCTAAGGTTAAGGTATCGTCTGTACCTGAAGCACGAATATTGGTTAATTGTTTTGCTTTACAAGGGTTAACACACAGGTCATTACTACGAGAATGTAAACCGACTAGCATACCTTCGTATACTTCATCGCCATTAACCAATAACAACTCACCGCGTTCTTGTAATGGATGTAACGAATAAGTAACCGCTTTGCCCGCTACCATAGAAATCATTACGCCACGTAATCTGCTACCCACATCACCGGCTTTCATGGGGCCGTAATGGTCGAATACGTGATACAACAAACCTGAACCCGAAGTCGCTGTCATAAACTCAGTTTGGAAACCAATTAAACCACGTGATGGCATCATGTATTCCAGACGAATACGACCTTTACCATCGGGTACCATATTGGTTAAATCACCTTTACGATCACCCAGTTTTTCCATGATGCTACCTTGGTGTTCTTCTTCCACCTCAATAGTCACCATTTCGAATGGTTCGCACTTTTTACCATCAATTTCTTTAAGAATTACTTCTGGACGGGATACGCCCATTTCGAAACCCTCACGACGCATGTTTTCAATTAATACTGATAAATGCAACTCACCACGGCCTGATACTTGAAATTTATCTGGATCAGCCGTGTCTTCAACACGTAAAGCTACGTTATGTTGTAATTCTTTATCTAAACGATCACGAATTTGACGCGTAGTAACAAACTTACCTTCTTTACCTGCGAAAGGAGAGTTGTTAACTTGGAACGTCATACTCACAGTCGGTTCATCAACTGATAACGGTGTCATTGCTTCTACTGCATCAGGATTGCAAAGTGTGTCAGAAATTTCTAATTTCTCGATACCCGCGAAAGCGATAATGTCACCTGCACGCGCTTCTTGAACTTCGACGCGCTCTAGTCCATGGAAGCCATATATTTGTAGCATTCTAGCTTTACGTTCAACACCTTCACGGTTAACAACCACTAAAGGTTGATTGGGTTTAATGCTGCCGCGTTGAATACGGCCAATACCAATAACGCCCACATAAGTGTTGTAATCCAAGCTTGATACTTGCATTTGGAATGTGCCATCCACGTCAACAGGTGGTGGACTTACTTTTTCTACAATGGTTTCGAATAACGGTGTCATGTCTCCACCGCTTATATCGCTCTCTAAACCAGCATAGCCATTAATGGCAGATGCATAAACAATCGGGAAGTCTAATTGCTCATCCGTAGCGCCTAGACGATCGAATAAGTCAAAAGTTTGATCAACAACCCAATCAGGACGAGCGCCTGGACGGTCAATTTTGTTGATAACAACAATCGGTTTTAAACCTAAAGCGAAAGCTTTTTGAGTTACAAAGCGTGTTTGAGGCATCGGGCCATCAACCGCATCAACTAAAAGTAATACGCAATCAACCATCGATAATACACGTTCCACTTCACCACCAAAATCAGCATGGCCTGGGGTGTCAACGATATTGATGTGGTAGCCGTTCCAATCTAATGCCGTATTTTTTGCAAGAATGGTGATACCACGCTCTTTCTCGATATCGTTAGAATCCATGATACGTTCAGTTACTTTGGCGTGAGACGCAAAGGTACCTGATTGTTGTAATAACTTATCAACAAGGGTCGTCTTACCATGGTCAACGTGAGCGATGATGGCGATGTTTCTTAATTTTTCAATCACTTTTTGGGTACTCTAATAGTTTAAAAATGGGGTATGGGGTAGGCGTGTTCAGCCCAATAAATAGTGTTAGTAATAGTTTTATTTCGTCTTAACTTTGTTGCCAAGGTAATTTGTTGTAACGCCAGCCACCGATATTTCCTCTATGGTTTGAACCATCTAAGGGGCCTTCAAAGCCATCGGTTATATTCACTAGGTGTTTGTAGCCATAAGCTTCTAGTGCTTTTGCCGCGTCTAAAGAACGTTGTCCACTTCGGCATAGTAATAGAATAGGTGCTGTTTTATCAGGGGCTATTTTTTCTACTTCTCTAATAAAAGATTCATTGATTTGCATCGTAGGGAACTCTTTCCAAGGGATATGAATAGCCCCTATGGGATGACCTACAAAGCTGTGTTCAATTTTTGTACGTACATCAACGAGAACACTCGCTTTATTTTGCTGTAACAATTCGTAAGATTGTATTGGATTTAAATTTTCTATCATGATGTTTTATTAATGTTTTTTTGACCAATAAATTGGGCTTGGTTTCTTAAGCCACTACTTGGCAAGCCAACTAAACCATTTTCTCTGTATAAAATAACCTGTAATGATGAGAACAATGTTAAAAGTTCGTTACGATTTAACAGATAATCGGGGTTATTAGGCGAGGTCGGGGTGGTTTTTTCTTTCGTAAAAGTTTGATAAAAAAGCAATCCATCCGGTTTAAGTGCGTCTATTATCGCATCAGAGAGCCTGCGGTCAAGAAAACGACTCACAACAATGACATCAAAAGCACATTTAGGGATGCTTTTAGGGTCTATATTTTGGACATAAGCGTTGATATCTAGGGCGTTAGAGCTTGCATAGACAGATAATTTATCAATAGCAACTTTTGATATATCGACGGCAGTAACCGCTAGTCCATGCCTAGCTAAAAACATCGCATTGGCTCCCATTCCACATGCTAAATCAAATGCCTTGCCTTTGGGTGGCAATAAGAATGCATTTTCACTCAGTATTTCAGCACAATTAAGTGGATCGGAATCGTTGATGGTGGCGTTACTATAAAGGGTATCCCAATGTTGATCTGTCGATATCATTGCTCAGTGCCAGGCATACTCACCCTATGTTCTAGCCAAACTTGTAGAAAGTCCATGAAAGCTTTAACTTTTGCAGACAGATACTTTCTGTGCGGATAAACCGCATGTATATCTAAAGGAGGTAATGGGTAGTCTTCCAATACTACTTTTAGGGTGCCGTTTTCAATATCTTGTCCCACAATATAAGTGGGCAACATGACTAAACCGAGGCCATTGATCGCTGCAATTCTAATAGGATGAGCGGCATTCGCTTGCATTCTGCCATTTACAGTGACAACTTTAAGCCCTGATTCAGATTTAAATTGCCATTTATTACGTGGAGAAATGCCCCAATTGATTAAGCAGCTATGTGAAGCTAAGTCTTCTGGAGTTTTTGGCGTACCGTTAAGTTCTAAATAGACGGGTGATGCGCAAACAACTAAAGAAGAGCTAGCTAATTTTCTAGCGACCATACTGGTGTCATCCAATACGCCAAGGAAAATGGCCACATCAATGCCTTCATCAATTAAGTCACCGGGACTACCTTGTAAAATCATTTCTATGGTTAAGTCTTTATGAATTTTTAAGAATTCAGAGACAGCCCTAGCAATATGGGTTGCACCAATAGCCGGAGGTGCACTAATTTTTAAAAGTCCGCGTGGTTCGGTTTGTAAATGCGTAATGGCCGCTTCCATTTCATCTACATCGAGTAAAACTTGCTGGCAACGCTCAAGATAAGATGCGCCCACATCGGTTAAACTTAGGCTGCGTGTTGTTCTATTAATTAAGCGGGTGCCCAGAGAGCCTTCGAGTTGCATAATATGCTTAGTCGCCATGGCCCTAGAAATACCTAGGTCTTTAGCGCCCCCGGCAAAACTCCCCGATCTGGCGACGCGAACGAAAACGTTCATACTCGTTAATTTATCCATTGTTGAATCTCACTAATCCGGGATGAATACATTATGTCTTATCTGTTCTTTTCGTCAATAAAACACTTGACATTGATTACAGTTTCTCAATTAGAAACAATTTATTTAATAATTTGCGTATTGTATACGAAAAATAACCCTGTATAGTAGTACCCATGTAAGAACGTAAGTGAATTTGTAAATTAGCACTTCAGCTGTTTAAATGAATTTCAGACTTAATTACAGGATTAACCTAATGAATAATATAAATAAATTTATAGTTGTTGGATTAATTTTTATTGCAGGTATTGTGAGTTTTATTTCAGGGCAATTTATTATTGCAACTGTGTTATTTGCTTCAGCAGCCATTTACAGCAATATTGTAACGCGAGTCAAGATAAACAGCTGAGTTTTAACCAGTTAACTACCTCCTGGTGTTATACCTCCAAGCAGTTCCTCCTCATAAATGCTCTGCTTGAATTTTCAACCCTCTTTTGCTTTTGGCTTCAGAGGGTTTTTTTTGCCTTAAATTTATTGGCTTCTCTGATATAAGATGTCACTAATTTGGCATTGAGGATTAAAGCCACTCACGGCTTGTTTTAAAAGATTTCTAATTTCTTCAAAATCATCATTCTTATACGCAAACTCAAGCGAAGCTAAGAGTTGCTCTAGTTCGTTCCATTTAATGACGTGTTCTTCGGCTCGCATAATTCTTGGATGAAGGGTTTCCGTGACGTTCTCACCAATTAAAAGCTCTTCATATAATTTTTCACCGGGCCTTAAGCCGGTATATTGAATTTCTATTTCTCCATCTGGCGAGTCTTCACTCTTTACTTCTAAGCCGCTTAAATGAATCATGCGTTTTGCTAAATCTAAGATACGTATTGGCTCGCCCATATCTAAGACAAAAACATCGCCACCTTGTCCTAAGGCACCTGCTTGAATAACTAATTGAGAGGCTTCTGGAATGGTCATAAAATAACGGATGATTCGGGCATCTGTTACAGTTACGGGGCCACCTCGGGCAATTTGTTCTCTAAATAAGGGTACTACAGAGCCAGAAGAGCCTAATACATTCCCAAACCTAACCATGGTAAAACGAGTGCTATTTTGATCCGCATATTTTAAGCTTAGCGCTTGAAGTATCAGTTCTGCAAAGCGTTTGGTAGCACCCATAGTATTGGTGGGTCTGACGGCTTTATCTGTTGATATCAGTACAAATAATTCTACCTTTGCTTTAAGGGCTGCCTGGGCAGTGTATAACGTACCAAAAATATTATTATAAATAGCTTCGCCAGGATTGTGCTCTACTAGAGGCACGTGCTTATAAGCAGCGGCATGATAAATCGTCTGTACGTTAAGAGTCTGACAGGTTTTTTCAAGCCGTTTTGAGTTGGTAACAGAACCTAGAATGGGAATAATTTCTGGTATATCAACTGATGTTTTTTTAGAGATAAGTTGGTTTAATTCTTTTTCAATCGCATAAAGGGCAAATTCACTCCTTTCATAAAGGATCAGGCTGCGGGGCTTCAATTTGATAATTTGTCGGCATAATTCTGAACCTATCGATCCGCCTGCGCCCGTTACCATGACTACTTTTTGGTTAATGTTTGCTTCAAAAAGCGATTTATTGGGTGCTACGGGGTCTCTGCCTAATAAATCTGCAATATCCACTTCTTGTAAAGCATCAACACTCACTCGGCCTTCCGCGATGTCAGATAAGCCTGGCATAGACATTACGTGTACTTTATAAGTTTCTAATATGCGTATCAGTTCACTGATGCGAGAGTGTTTTGCAGAAGGCATGGCTAATAAGATATTAGAGACGGAGTACTTATCTATTAAATAATTTAAAGAACTCAATGGGTAGATCGATAAGCTATTTATTTTTCTTTTATGTAATGCCTTGTCGTCATCAATAAAGGCAACTGCTTTAAAGTCTCGACCTTGTTCTAAGGCAGCGGCTAATTGGACACCGGCACTTCCTGCCCCATAAATGACAACCGGTTTCTTTACTGACTCTGATCGTCTCTTTTTACCTGCGACTCGAAAATAGGCTTCACCCAGCCACCAGCGGGCAATGAATCGACTGCTAGCGAGTAGGAATAAAATGATCAATCCATTCAGCGGCGAAACGGTTCTGGGAATAACTTTTATAGCGGACTCATAGATAACAAAAGCAAAGAGTAACGCGTAGAGTGTAGAAGCCTGAACGATAGTCCATAAGGCTTTAATCTCTATATAACGTATAATGGCACGATATAAGCCCAATCTAATAAAGATAGGGATAGCGATGAAAGGTGCTGCAGCAAATAAATACCACTCATCGCCTTTAGGGATATAAAGCTCTCCCCAGCGCAAAGAAAAACTACTCCACAGCGCAAAGAAAACAAAAAATATATCAGTGTTAATTAAAATAACTGCTTTATATTTTCTATTAAGACCTATAAACCAGTGCGCTAATGAGTTTTGAATCATTTAACTTCTCTTTGTCCCGCTCTAAAATAGATAGCTAATAAAATCAAGGGTAGATAGCCAATAATAAGCCCTAAAAAGGGGTTAAGTTTAGCTAAACCAACCCCTAATGCCAACGGTGTTAACCAGATGATGTTGATTAAACCTACGGTAATGGACACTACTTTATGAGATTGATAATAACGTGAGGCGTATTGATAAGCATGGCTACGATGCGCTTCATAGACTTTATCGCCTTGTAAAAAGCGCCTAAACAATGTGAATGTCGCATCCACAATAAATACACCGAGTAATATCAGCCAACTCCAAAAGAATAGCGGATTAATCCAAGCCGCTTGAATAGATAATAGGCCTAATACTAAGCCTAAAAAGCCACTGCACGCATCGCCCATAAATATCTTTGCGGGAGGATAGTTCCAAAGTAAGAAACCAGCAACAGTAAAAGCTAAGAATAAGGGTAAAACCCATTGACCGGCAGTTTCAGCGCTTAAAAAATATAATAAGGCCCCCCCTATACAAACGGTAATGGCTTCAATACTGGCTAAGCCATCAATACCATCCATAAAGTTATAGAGATTAAGAAGCCATACTAAATAGAATAAGGCCAATAATTGACCCAATAGGTCAAAATTGAAGAGAGCATTACCATAGTCCAGTGGCAAACTAATGACTAAAGGGGGTAAGCCACCTAAGCAATACAAACCCCAAGTTGCTGCCATAAAGTGCGAAAGTAATCGCCAGCGTGCAGGAATATGTCCGTGGTCATCTAGAAAGCCAATCATAGCCGCTATGGCGCCCGCACCTATCAGTGCCCACATAACACCAAGTGAAATGACGCCTAAATAAAATAATGTCGGTAGCCCCAACAGAAAAACTAAAACGATTGAAACTCCGCCGCCTCTAGGCGTGGGTATGCTGTGTGAGCTACGGGCATTGGGGATATCTAGCAATTGGCTATTCAAGGCATAGCGTCGTAGCAAGCCAGTAAGCATCGCGCTTAAGAATAAAGCCGGTAGACCTAGTAAGAGGCTAATAAGGGTCATGAATTATCTTGTTTATAAAATATGGCTGTTTTATGGAGAGCATCCTCTAATTTTACGGGGGGGGTCCAATTTAACAGCTGTTGTGTTTTGGAAATATCTACCTGTAAAGAGTCGCATAATCTTTGCGCAAAGGCGGCTTTTCCTAGTAGCTTTGCTGTCCATTGTAACATCGCGCTCGGTATCGGTATTAAAAGTGCTTTTTTACCTAAAGCTTTTGCCACGCGTCTTAATAAATCCGGTGTTGAAATATCCAGACCATCAGAGACCAGAAAGGTTTCATTAGCAGCGGCAGGGTGGTTTATACAGCAAATGATTAAATCGATCAGGTTATCTAGCGCCACAAGGCTACGTTTGTTATGAATGGCACCTAAGGGTAAGGGCAAGCCTTTACTTAGAATCCCCATCATATTTTCAAAGTTAGCTTTAACGCCGGGGCCGTATATCAGTGGTGGTCGAATAATGACCACTTCTAAGCCCGAATCTTTAGCTAACTGCTGTAAGGCAATTTCTGCTTCATATTTAGACACACCATAAGGATCAGCAGGCACAGGTAAGTCTTCGGGTGTGTAGGGGTGGCCTAACGGTGTTACTTCTCCATTCACTTTAACTGAGCTCATAAAAATAAAGCGTTTTACCCCCGCCTTAACGGCGGTTTGCGCCAAATGTAAAGTGCCCTCAACATTCACTTCACGGTAGGCCATTAAAGCATCCGTTGCCGTCTCATTCATAACATGGACACGTGCAGCGAGATGAACAACAGTATCAACGCCTATTAAAGCGTCTGTCCAATCAGTAGAAGCATTAATTTCGCCAACTGCTATTTGTTGAGCAGAGGACGTTTTATCGATCTTGCGCACGGCCTCATGAACACTATAACCCTGATTGCCTAAAGTCTTACAAAGCGCTTTACCTACAAAGCCGCTCGCGCCAGTGATGAGTATAGTTTTAGCTAATGAGCTATGTGAGTTAAGCAAAGGGTTTTCTCTGAATGAGTTTAAATAATAAATTTGGGGTTATTATAGCCTGAGAGAGGGGAATTGATGAATTGTTTGGGATTAAACTATAAATACTGTATTAGGCTTTAATAACAGCTTTCATTATTAAAGCTTAATACTGTATCCTTTAATAACTAGATTTGTTATTAAAGGATAATCATGAAAAAATCTGATCTTTGTGTTGCTAGACAGAAGTTACTGGTGCCTGTTGATGATTATCCGGGTGCGTTTGCACTCATTCCCCCTTCTACCCCGTTATTTGGTTTACTAACAGGGACGCATAATGAATTAATACGTGCACATGAAGCATTGAGTGCCCTAAAAACATTAACTGAACAATTACCAAATCCCGATTTAGTGATGCGTACATTAGATCGAAGAGAAGCGGTGCAAAGTAGCCAAATTGAAGGCACGCACGCGGAGGTCTCCGATTTATTAGCCTATGAAGCGACTGGGAGTGACGAAGGGTTACCGTCAGATGTTTTAGTAACCCTTAACTATGTTAAGGCGCTGGATTATGGTCTTAAAACTGTGCGTAATGCACAATGTGTTCGCTCATTAACGAATGGTCTGATTAAAGAATTACATAAGCATCTTATGGATGGCGTAAAGGACTTTAAGGGTACGCCAGGCGAATTTAGACGCATACAAAATTGGATTGGCGGTTTTAAGATCTATGATGCGCGATTTGTGCCTCCTCCAGCGAATAAGGTGAATGGTTGCATGGCTGACTTGCAATCATTACTGCAATACACACCCAGTGAAGAAGATCAAATGGTTGTTTCAATTGTGCTTAGAATGGCGATAGCGCATGCTCAGTTTGAAACTATCCATCCTTTTGTTGATGGTAATGGCAGAGTTGGACGATTGCTATTGCCGTTGATGCTGGTAGCGGAAGGCTACCCCCCTATTTATCTTGCGGGTTTTTTAAAGTCGAATCAAAAGGATTACTACGACACATTAGCGGGCGTGCAATTGCATGAACAATGGAGTGATTGGGTCAAGTTTTTTGCCATAGGTGTTGAAGAAGCCGCTCGTGAATCAATACAAACAGCGAAAGCATTACTTTTAATTCTTAATCGCTGGCAAAAAACGTTAAATGCGCTGGCCATTAGATCGGATTCTGCAATCAATCGACTACCCGAGTTATTAATTGCTAATCCGGTCGTTACTGTTAATAAAGTGAAAGATAGTCTTAATATTTCATACCCAACTGCAAACGCAGCACTATCCAAATTAAAGGAGATGGGAATACTTGCGCAAACAGATCGACAAAGAAATCGGGCTTTTATTGCAACAGAAGTCATCAATTTACTCGATAACTGCTAAAAAATAGTCAGTAATTTGCGTAGAATATGCATCAAATGATGCTGTGATCCTATTAATAACAAATGCGCCTAACTCTACAACAACAATCCGCTATACGCACTGCAGTTGCCGAAACCTTTGGTGAGAATGCCACTATTTGGTTGTTTGGTTCAAGGGTAGATGACAATAAACGAGGTGGAGACATTGATCTACTAATAGAAACTAAAGAGTTAGATGTAACTAAGATCGTACGATCTGAATTAGCTTTGTTGACAAAATTGCAAATGAAACTGGGTGAACAAAGAATAGACGTATTAGTTGATTATCCAAGTCGTAAATATACGCCCCCCATTTTTACTATTGCCAAACAAACAGGTGTTCGGTTATGAATAATGATAAACCCTTAATCTTATTACAAGATGCATGGCGAGAATGCGAACGGCATATTTATCATCTTTTTTATGCAATGCGATCTATCCACACATTTCTGCCATTAACTGAAAAAACTTATATAAACCTAACGGATGAGCAAATACAGGCTATAGATCAGTTTATTTTACGGTATACAAAACTGCAGGATACGATGGGTGGTCGTTTGTTTAAAGAGTCTTACCCGCTACTTGAATTGGGTAAAGAGTTGCCTTAGTATTTAAAATGACAGTATTGGAATCAGTGTGATGCTTAACCGTTTTGTCCATGACTATATGAACGTTGATATGACCTTGGTATTTAATTTAATAGTACAACAAGATTATCAATTTACTCGATAAAGGCTAAAAAATAGCCAGTAATCTGCGTAGAATATGCGTCAAATGATGCTGTTTTTGATGTTTTATGGAGGGGTTATGCGTACAACACTTAATTTAGATGATGAGTTGCTGGCGCAAGCGCAGCGATTGAGTGGGCTAACGGAGCGGACACAGTTAGTTCGAGAAGCTTTACTTGCATTAGTGCAACGTGAAAGTGCCAAGAGATTAGCGCAATTGGGTGGTACTCAAGTAGACTTGCAATCTATACCTAGGCGTCAGGACTCAACTGAATGATATTAATTGATACCTCGGTTTGGATAGATCATTTACGTCAAAGAGATTATCAACATTATCAATAAAAGGCCATTAGGAAAGCGAAATGCGATTAGATAATAAAACCCGTGAAATCATTAAAACTGAGGTTGCTAGTCAATTAGGTACTGATGCTAGGGTTCGACTGTTTGGCAGTCGTGTAGATGATAGTCAGCGCGGTGGGGACATTGATTTACTTATTGAACCCAGTCATTCACTGGCTAAACGTATTCAAATCGAATGCCAATTAGCGGCGTGTCTTTATATGAAGCTGGGTGGACGAAAGGTCGATGTATTGATAAAAGATCCCCTTGATCCCATTTTAGCAATTCATGAGCAGGCACTGAAAAATGGGATAATATTATGAGTAGTATAGAAGACAGGTTGTTCATCGTTGCTCAACTAGTAAAGGTTACTGAAAAAGAAGCTCGTTATTTGGAACGTACCGCTAATCGATTAAGCTTGCTCAATATAGACTTACCTTGGGTCGAGTCACTTGATAATAATGATTTAAATAGCGAAATGCTGGATGCTTTTGTTTCCCGTTATGGCCGGTTACAAGATACCCTCGGAGATAAACTTTTACCTGCGATATTGCGTAGTAGTCTTGAAAAGACAGGTTCACAATTGGATAATTTATTACGCGCAGAAAAATTAGGTTGGATCGAGTCTACTCAAGATTGGATTGAAATACGCGAACTCAGAAATCGATTAGTTCATGAATATATCGAATCACCAAACGATCTTTTAAGTGCATTACAACAAGCTTTAAAGTGTGTGAATATATTAATAGAAACACAAGTTCGTATGGCTAGTTACTTTAAGATAATTGAACAAATATAAATATTTCCCTCCTAATAATGACAGTATTGGAATCAGTGTGATGCTTAACCGTTTTGTCCATGACTATATGAACGTTGATATGACCTTGGTATTTGCTTTAATAGAACAACAAGATTATCAATTTATCGTAGAGTTTTTACGTGAGCCTATTTCAATACAACAATCAAGCTAACTATCGTTAAGCAATCGGAACGACAAAGACTGTATATAAATACTACAGTTAATATATTCCTCGAGGGCGTCACTAATGAATTGTTTGGGATTAAACAACTATTCTGTATAGAATGCGCATCACTTGATGCGGTGTTTGAAGGTTTATAGAGGAAATATGCGTACAACACTTAATTCGGCTGAGCAGGCCATAAAGCAATGCCTTTTAAATATCCCACAGCTAGAATTAGCCATATTAATAGGTAGTCGAGTGAATGGTAAGGCCCATATAGAAAGTGACTGGGATATTGCCATTCGTTGGCATCGACAGCCAGAATTTAACATAATGGCAGCATTGGCTCAAACAGAAACATTACGTCGAACCTTAGCTCAGATACTTGAAGTAACAGAAGACAAGATAGACTTGATTGATCTAAGCACTGTTCGACTCACCATGCGAGCAGTAGTAGCAGAAGAAGGCCTTGTACTTAAAGGAGAAGAGACATTGGCATGGCATTATTTTTTACAACGTACCTGGCGTGAGCTAGAAGAATATTATTGGAATCAGTGTTATGCGGCTTGATCTATATTATGCAGAATGTTGTCGTATTGCAGATGAACAAAGTGCGTTGTTAAAAGAAGCGCAGCAAAAACTAATTGCCAAGCAAGTATTGACTAAGTTGGAGCAAAATGGCGTATTACATGGCTTGCAAGTTTTGGTTGAGAATGCGATTGGTAAAACTAAGCATTTATTAAAAGCATCAGGCGAATCAGTGCCTGTCTCAGCTTACGACAGTTTTGCCAGTTTACACGCTAAAAAATTAATAACCCATGCGCAACTTCAACAATGGAACGCAGCAGTTGGTTTGCGTAATCGTATTGTCCATGAGTATATGAACGTTGATATGACCTTGGTATTTGCGTTAATAGAACAACAAGATTATCAATTTATCGTAGACTTTTTACGTGAACCTATTTTAACGTAATAAATGTGCTTAACCCCACAACAACAATCCGCTATACGCCCCCCCTTTTTACTATTGCCAAGCAACTTGGTGTTCGGTTATGAGCGTGATATTGTCTTTGTGCCCTCTTTAAACGCAACCTCAATGGCATTTAAAATTTCATTCCAAACGCCGGGTTCTTCAAGTATCGGAATTTCTTTTTTAAGCGCATTGGAGAGGATGTTTTGATTGGCCTCTGCTGATCGAATGATTCTGTCAATTTGCATATCAGGCATCTCGACGATATCTTTGATTGCCGATCTTGCTTGGGTGTGGTTACGCATGTATCGAGATTCCTCGCGCATGTCTTCGCGAATGGTTCGGTCTAGCACATGGGCTAAATAGATTACGTGCTTTGTTAAGTCTGGGTGTCGCCATGTATGATGCGCATACTCATTGCCATGAAAGACAAAATTTGAACGGATACCATCTTCGTAAACTGTATGATTAGGTACAAACTCATAAAGCCCTGACAGTGATTGCATCAGGGGTCGTGATATTTCGTCTAGGATACGGTCGTAGGTATGTCGCTCAGCTTGTGTGCTGGTAATTAATGATGATATCGGCAGGATCATTGGGGCTTTTACTACACCATCGCGGCGTAAAATATCATTGATGAGTAAACGATGCACACGTCCATTGCCATCGGCCAGTGGATGGATATAGACAAAGCCAAAGGCTGCGACAGCACTGCGCATAACAGAAGACTGTCCTTGAGTGCGTTCTAAAAAGGTAATTAACCCTTCAAGCATGGGAATGAGGTCTTCGGCGGGTGGTGCGATGTAATGAACGACTTCTTGGTAGCGAGCTATTTCACCAACGAAAACAGGTGACTGACGAATACCAAACTGTTGTAACGTCGTTCGCTTTCCTAGGATTTCAGATTGTAACTCAGCTAGCGATGTTTGATTTAACGGTAATGACCCTTGGCCGGAACGGCGAGATAATACATCAGCAAAACGTTGGATTCGATCGGATTGATCTGCTTCACCTTCAATCGCAAAACTGGACTTACTTTCTCTTAGCGTCATCCATACAGCCGAGCGCATCAATAATTCATTACCAAACTCAAGCGCTAGAGCTTGAATAAGTCCTTGTACATCTAAGTTAATGGCTTTTAGCGTATCATCTGTTTTACGAATTACAGGGCAGAAAGCACGTGTGCCTGGCAGGTTGTTTCGAACCCGCCATCGTCGGTTAGGGATAGAGTATTCTGGTGAGGCCGCTACTAGTTTATGGTCATCGAAAACGTTAATATAGCCGCCTGTTACTTCTATATTAATTTCAAGTTCTATTCCGGTGAGAAACTCGTAAAGGAATCCAGCTCGCTTGATATACTGTCCAGAAGGTTCGTCAGCCACCCAAGCCGACAACTCGCGCGCATCAATTTTTGTAAATAGTCTCGATAGTAACTCGAGGTGGAGTATTTCATGTTTGAGGTGAAAAGTAAGATGACCACGCAATGATTCGCTTGGACGCATACTCTCTACGTATGCCTCAGTTTTAATATCATCTTCAATCTTTGTTGCTCGACGTCCTGCAATTTGGCTAAGGACAGGTAATGGCATGACTAATTCAATGTTGTAATTGGTGGCTAACCAAGCACCGCCGATTAAATTTTTATTTTTCATGCGATTATTATGCATAAAAACAGGCACAAATGTAATATTTCTTTATAAAAACATTATTTTTGCTCAAAAACAATAACACATAAGCTGTTTCGTTAACTTAATTTAATATTGCTTAATATTTCATACCCAACTGCAAACGCAGCACTATCCAAATTAAAGGAGATGGGTATACTTGCGTAAACAGATCGACAAAGAAATCGGGCTTTTATTGCAACAGAAGTCATCAATTTACTCGATAAAGGCTTAAAAATAGTCAGTAATCTGCGTAGAATATGCATCAAATGATACTGTGATCCTATTAATAACAAATGCGCCTAACTCAACAACAATCCGCTATACGTACTGCCGTTGCCGAAACCTTTGGTGAAGATGCCACTATTTGGTTGTTTGGTTCAAGGGTAGATGACAACAAACGGGGTGGAGATATTGATTTGCTGATAGAAACTAAAGAGTTAGACGTAACTACGATCGTACGATCTGAATTAGCTTTGTTGACGAAATTGCAAATGAAACTGGGCGAGCAAAAAATAGATGTACTAATTGATTATCCAAGTCGTAAATATACGCCTCCCATTTTTACTATAGCAAAACAAACCGGTATTCAGCTGTGAGTTATGATAAATCTTTGCTGTTATTACAAGATGCGTGGCGCGAATGTGAGTGGCATATTTATCATCTTTTTCATGCAATGCAATCTATTCGAGCATTTCTGCCATTAACTGAAAAAACTTATGTAAATCTAACTGATGAACAAATACAGGATATTGATCAGTTTATTTTACGGTATACAAAATTACAGGATACGATGGGTGGGCGTTTATTTCCAGCGATCTTAAACTATTTAAATGAGCAGTTTGAAGACAGACCCATGCTGGATAAGCTTAATAGGTTAGAAAAGTTGGGTTATATTGACAGCGTTGAGCATTGGCAGGCGATTAGAAATATTCGCAACAAATTTGCGCATGATTACCCTGATGATCCAGATAAAAATGTCGCTCATTTTAGTGTCGCCTTGGAGTCAGTTAGTGGCTTATATGACATTTTAAGCGCTATTAACAAGCAATTAAAAGAGTCTTACCCGCTACTTGAGTTGGGTAAAGAGTTGCCTGAGTATTTAAAATGACAGTATTGGAATCAGTGTGATGCTTAACCGTTTTGTCCATGACTATATGAACGTTGATATGACCTTGGTATTTGCTTTAATAGAACAACAAGATTATCAATTTATCGTAGAGTTTTTACGTGAGCCTATTTCAATACAACAATCAAGCTAACTATCGTTAAGCAATCGGAACGACAAAGACTGTATATAAATACTACAGTTAATATATTCCTCGAGGGCGTCACTAATGAATTGTTTGGGATTAAACAACTATTCTGTATAGAATGCGCATCACTTGATGCGGTGTTTGAAGGTTTATAGAGGAAATATGCGTACAACACTTAATTCGGCTGAGCAGGCCATAAAGCAATGCCTTTTAAATATCCCACAGCTAGAATTAGCCATATTAATAGGTAGTCGAGTGAATGGTAAGGCCCATATAGAAAGTGACTGGGATATTGCCATTCGTTGGCATCGACAGCCAGAATTTAACATAATGGCAGCATTGGCTCAAACAGAAACATTACGTCGAACCTTAGCTCAGATACTTGAAGTAACAGAAGACAAGATAGACTTGATTGATCTAAGCACTGTTCGACTCACCATGCGAGCAGTAGTAGCAGAAGAAGGCCTTGTACTTAAAGGAGAAGAGACATTGGCATGGCATTATTTTTTACAACGTACCTGGCGTGAGCTAGAAGAATATTATTGGAATCAGTGTTATGCGGCTTGATCTATATTATGCAGAATGTTGTCGTATTGCAGATGAACAAAGTGCGTTGTTAAAAGAAGCGCAGCAAAAACTAATTGCCAAGCAAGTATTGACTAAGTTGGAGCAAAATGGCGTATTACATGGCTTGCAAGTTTTGGTTGAGAATGCGATTGGTAAAACTAAGCATTTATTAAAAGCATCAGGCGAATCAGTGCCTGTCTCAGCTTACGACAGTTTTGCCAGTTTACACGCTAAAAAATTAATAACCCATGCGCAACTTCAACAATGGAACGCAGCAGTCGGTCTGCGTAATCGTATTGTTCATGGGTATATGAACGTTGATATGACCTTGGTATTTGCGTTAATAGAACAACAAGATTATCAATTTATCATAGAGTTTTTACGTGAGCCAATCGTAATACAACAGTAATCAGTTTACCTGCTCAATACAGTGCATAGCATAAACTTGCGCAAACAGATCTACAAAGAAATCGGGATTCTATGGCAACAGAAGTCATCAATTTACTAGATAATAATTCTAAGATTATTATAAATGTGTCTAAGGATTTTGGTCTCTTAGATTAAGAATTATGAAATAATATGCAGATATAGAAAATATTATTATTTATACCGTATCTAAAAAATAAACATGAAAGCAGTCATTCTCGCTGGTGGTCTTGGCACCCGTATTTCCGAAGATACCAATACACGCCCAAAGCCGATGATTGAAGTTGGTGGTAAGCCTGTACTCTGGCATATCATGAAAACGTATTCTCATCATGGAATTAATGACTTTATTATTTGCTGTGGTTATAAAGGCTATGTAATTAAAGAGTACTTTGCCAACTATTTCTTACACATGTCTGACATTACCTTCGACATGAGTAGCAACAAAATGGAAGTACATCAAAAAAATGCCGAGCCATGGAAAGTCACCTTAGTCGACACGGGTGAAAATACAATGACTGGTGGACGCTTAAAACGGGTCCGTGAATATTTAAAAGACGATGAAGACTTCTGCTTTACTTACGGTGATGGCGTCGGTGACGTTAATATCACTGAATCTATCCAATTTCATCGGCAACAAAACACCTTAGCGACCTTAAGTGCCATGCAACCTCCCGGTCGTTTTGGTGCGTTGGGATTATCTGACCATAAAGTCCATGGCTTTCAAGAAAAGCCTCAAGGGGATGGTGGTTGGATTAATGGAGGCTTTTTTATCATGTCCCCTAAGGTTATTGATTATATAGACGGTGATGAAACAGTATGGGAAAGAGAGCCCATGGAGCGCTTAGCTAAAGAAGATCAACTCTCTGCTTATTTTCACCATGGTTTTTGGCAGCCCATGGATACCCTACGTGACAAAGTGCATCTTGAAGAGTTATGGCAATCAGGTAATGCACCTTGGAAGGTGTGGGTGTGAGTCCAGTATTTTGGCAAGGTAAAAAAGTTCTACTAACGGGACATACTGGTTTTAAAGGCAGTTGGCTGTCGCTCTGGCTGCAAGCCATGGGCGCAGAAGTGACCGGTTATGCTTTATCACCCCCCACTCACCCTAGTTTGTTTGAGGTTGCCGAAGTAGAATCTGGCATGATCAGTATTCTGGGTGACATTAGAGACTTAGAAAAGCTACAAGCGGTGTTTACCGAACATCAGCCCGAGATTGTCATCCACATGGCGGCTCAACCGTTGGTGCGTTATTCTTATGTTAATCCGGTTGAAACATACGCTACTAATGTAATGGGTACGGTTAACCTGCTTGAGGCCGTAAGGCATTGTGCTAGTGTTAAAGCCGTAGTCAATATCACCACCGATAAATGTTACGAGAATCGAGAATGGGAATGGGGTTATAGAGAGAATGAGCCCATGGGGGGCTACGATCCTTATAGTAATAGCAAGGGTTGTGCCGAATTAGTCAGCTCAGCTTATCGTTCTTCTTTTTTTAATCCAGATACCTACTCACAACATGGTGTTGCCTTAGCGACTGTCCGCGCAGGAAATGTCATTGGTGGCGGCGATTGGGCCCAAGACCGTTTAATACCCGATATCTTGAATGCTTTTGAAAAAGGCCAACTCGTTGATATTCGTAACCCTCATGCCATTAGACCTTGGCAACATGTCTTAGAACCTTTACGAGGTTATTTAACCGTCGCAGAAAAACTAGTTACCCATGGGCCCGGCTATGCAGAAGGCTGGAACTTTGGCCCTAATGATGAAGACGCCAAACCGGTAGGTTGGATAGTAGAGCAAATGGCCAACCTATGGGGCCATGATGCGCAATGGCAAATTGACCAAGGACAGCATCCACATGAGGCACATTATTTAAAACTGGATATATCCAAAGCCCGCAGTCGTCTGGATTGGCATCCAGCTTTACGTTTAAATGAAGCGCTAAAGCTTATTGTTGATTGGTCAAAACAACGCCAGTCGGGTGCAAATATTCGTGAACTCACATTGTCACAAATTCATCACTATCAAACTTTAACATCAAAGCCTTAAACTCATGCCGAATACTAAAACTCAAGCACTTAGAGAACAAATTGCCAAATTAGTGGATGAATATGCCGCTATTACTTACGCCCCAAAAACATTTACCCCAGGTGAATCCGTTGTGCCACCGTCTGGCAAAGTACTCGGTGCCGAAGAACTTAAACTCATGGTGGAAGCCTCTTTAGATGGTTGGTTAACGACAGGCCGCTTTAATACCGAATTTGAAGAAAAGCTAGCAGCTTTTATTGGTGTAAAACATTTAATAACTGTTAACTCGGGATCATCTGCAAACTTAGTAGCGTTTAGCACCTTAACCTCACCTAAGTTGGGTGATAGAGCGATTAAACCCGGTGATGAAGTGATTGGCGTGGCAGCGGGCTTTCCGACTACGGTTAATCCTATATTACAATTTGGTGCCATCCCCGTTTTTGTGGATGTTGACCCTAAAACCCACAATATTGATGCCAGTAAAATAGAAGTCGCGATTGGTCCTAAAACCAAAGCCATCATGTTAGCGCACTCCTTAGGTAACCCGTTTAACTTAGATGTGGTGACTGCACTTTGTAAAAAATATAACCTCTGGTTAATTGAAGATTGTTGCGATGCCTTGGGCACTACTTACAAAGGCCAAATGGTCGGTACTTTTGGCGATATTGGTACACTCAGTTTTTATCCTGCGCATCACATCACCATGGGTGAAGGTGGCGCCGTATTTACTAACAGCAAAAAACTTAAAACCATTGCCGAAAGTTTTAGAGATTGGGGTCGTGATTGCTTTTGCCCACCGGGAAAAGATAATACCTGTGGTAAACGCTTTTGTTTTAAATTAGGTCAATTACCCAAAGGCTATGACCATAAATATACCTATGGTCATTTAGGCTATAACCTTAAGATAACAGACATGCAAGCCGCTTGTGGTGTGGCGCAGTTAGATAAAGCCCCGCAATTTATACAGGCTCGTAAAGATAATTTTGCCTTTTTAAAAGCCCGCTTAAAAAGCTGTGAAGAATATTTACAATTACCAGAAGCCACAGAACACTCAGAACCTTCTTGGTTTGGTTTCCCGATTACCGTAAAACCCAATAGCCCTGTAACACGCTTAGAATTACTCACCCATTTAGATCAGTATAAAATTGGCTCACGGTTATTATTTGCCGGCAACTTAACCCGCCAACCTTATATGATTGGTGCTAATTTCCGTATCAGTGGTGATTTAACTGAAACTGATAATGTGATGAACAATACGTTTTGGATTGGTGTACAGCCCGCACTCACAACAGAAATGTTAGAGTTTGCCGCGAGTACCATTGAAAAGTTTCTTGGCATTAATCCTTAAACGGTTCTGTAAATGTTCTTAGAAAACTCTCGGTTTAACCCAAAAGATCTTAGAAAGACTGTATTAGATATGGCGTATGCCGGTGCTACAGTTCATATAGGCTGTGCCTTCTCAATTATTGAAATATTGGCCGTATTGTATCGACAGCATTTGCGTTATGCGGATAACAATCCCAACGATCTTAATCGTGATTATCTAATCCTCAGTAAAGGGCATGGCGTAATGGCCCAGTATGCTTGTTTATATGAATTAGGTTGGATTAAAGAAGCTGCTATTAAGGGTTACTTTGCTGATGGCAGTGAACTTAAGGGTTTGTCTGATTCACGGGTAACTGGTTTAGAAGTGACCTCAGGTTCTTTAGGACATGGTTTTTCTGTGGGCGTTGGCATGGCGATGGGCGCAAAACTTCGGGGTACTGATCAAAAGACCTATGCTTTGGTCGGAGATGGAGAGATCAATGAGGGACCTATTTGGGAAGGTGCACTTTTTGCGACACATCACCAATTAAAAAACTTTATGGTCATTGTAGATGAAAATGGCTTTCAGGCCATGGGAAGTACCCAAGAGGTACTTAACCTGGGCTCTATCCAAGCTAAATTTGAAAGCTTTGGCTTTGAAGCCATGACCATAGACGGGCATGATGAAGTCGCTATAAACAACGCCATCAATGCACTTTGGGCAAGTAGCTCAACTGCACCCAAGGCCCTTATCGCCAAGACCGTAAAAGGTAAAGGCGTTTCGTTTATGGAAAATAATAACATCTGGCATTATACAAGACTGACGCCTGAAACCTATGCACAGGCTGTAACGGCCGTCATTTCTGGAGATCAGTCATGAGAGCCGCTTTTTCTGAAGCTTTAGTGCGTATCGCCAAAGCAGACCCGAATGTCTTATTGCTTACTGGTGATCATGGTTATGCTTTATTTGATGATTTTCGTAGAGAATGTCCACAACAATACATTAATGCCGGTATTGCAGAACAAAACATGGTGGGCATGGCCGCAGGTTTAGCGAGAGCAGGATTTAGACCTTTTGTTTACGGTTTATCTGCATTTATACCGGTACGCGTAGTTGAGCAAATAAAACTAGATATTGCTCATGATCAATTACCGGTTATTTTAATCGGCGATGGTGCAGGTTTTGTTTATAGTCATCTTGGTACGAGCCATCAATCAACCGAGGATATTGCCTGTACCCGTGCAATACCCCACTTAAGTATTTATTCGCCTGCAGATAGATTTGAAGTAACAGCTTGTATGGATAAAGCGTATCAATCAAATTCATCTGTTTATTTACGGATGGGTAAATCTGATCGAGGGGATGTCCATAGCCAAGTGCCTCTAATAACAGAAGGCAAGCTATTAGATGTGACGCCTATAGCATCAAATACTAAAACAGATATTGCTTTTATAGCCACAGGGTCGTTACTTAAGACAGCTGTTGATATTGCAATAGCACATTACCCTACCGCTTCGGTTTGGAGTGCGCCCTCTATCAAACCCATTAATACTGACCAAATAACAACTATTTGTCAGAATCATAATGCCTTAGTCGTTTTAGAAGAGCATTCAGTATTGGGTGGTTTGGGCTCTGCTATTGCAGAAATAGCCTCACAATTTGCGCCAGTACGCATTCTTAGGGTGGGTGTTAAAGACCGTTTTTCACATTACTGTGGTACCTACGACTATTTGCTTAAAGAACATGGATTGGATCGAGTAGCTATTGAAGCACAGATTCGTGAGTTTCTTAAGGTATAAACAGCATGAATCTCGCCATATTAGGTGCCACCAGTCAGATCGCAAAAGATTTAATCATTAGTTTCTCAGTAAATGACGACTATCAATTAACGCTCTTTGCCAGAAGACCGGATGCCGTAAATCAATGGCTAGAGAAAGTTAACTTATCAGGGCGTTTTATAGTTGCTGACTTTGACAGTTTTACCTTAGACAAAAAGTTTGATGCTATTTTAAATTTTGTGGGTGTGGGCGATCCGGCTCAAGCTGCCGCTATGGGCGCATCTATTTTTGATGTTACGCTTAACTATGACCAAATGGCTTTGGACTATTTAAAGGCATATCCTGAGTGTCGTTATTTGTTTTTAAGTAGCGGAGCGGCTTATGGTTCAGGTTTTGATAAACCAGCGGATGACAGTACTAAAGCCAATATCGCAATTAATGACCTGCAACCACAAAATTGGTATGGGGTCGCTAAATTGCATGCTGAATGTCGGCATCGTGCATTATTAGATTTATCTATAATAGATATTAGAGTCTTTAATTGTTTTAGTCATACTCAGGATATGTCGGCTAGATTCTTAATCACCGATATCGTACGAGCCATTCGAGATAAAACGGTTTTAAAAACATCTTCTGATTATATTGTTAGAGATTTTATACATTCTTCTGATTTTTATAATTTGGTCATTGCCTTATTAACATCTCCCGCCACTAATACTGTAGTTGATTGTTACAGTAAAGCGCCGATTGATAAGCCGACCTTATTGGTCGCTATGCATGAAAAATATGGACTACAGTATGACATTGTGCATAGTGCTATTGCAATTAATGCAACCGGCAGCAAGCCTTATTACTACTCACTTTACAAAGAAGCCGCTAATTTTGGCTATCATCCCACTATGACTTCGCTTGAAGGTATTATAGTGGAGATGAATGCTGTGTTGTTGGTAGATGGATAAACTAGCAATAACAGATTTATTGTATAGTTCACAAAATGAACTACCGGCGACCGTCATTTTAATCACTGTCGACTTACTATATTAAAACTAAGGATTACGATGGAATTTCAAAATTATTACGCCCAATTTGACGAGGATAAAATCCTCAATGAGATTTTCGATAAAAAAATTGGGACTTGTGTTGAGGTTGGTGGATTTGATGGTGTAACTGGAAGTAATAGTTATTTTTTTGAAAAACTTGGCTGGCGCTGTGTAGTCATTGAACCAATGCCAGATTTTTGCGAAAAAATCAGGAGTGTTCGAACTTGTGAGGTCATGGAAATTGCTGCAAGTGAAAAGGCAGGTGAAGTTGAGTTTTATGTTGCAGAAGGAGTGGAAACTCTTTCTACAATACAAAAGGATGATAGTCATTTTGCACGAATTAAAAGTTTGAGTGATAAAGGAATAAGAAAAATAAAAGTGAAGACGGCTCGACTGGATGAGATTTTACTTGATTGTGGAATTACGTCTGTTGATTTTCTAACTATTGATGTAGAGGGTCATGAGATGTCAGTGCTAGCTGGTATATCTTTCAGTAAGATCTCGCCTAGGATTGTGATTATCGAAGACAACTCACATGGACTTGACTGCCAAGTAAAAAAACTTATGCAATCTGTGTCGTATGTAAGATTTAAAAAAACAGGTTGTAACGATTGGTATGCAAAAAAGAATGATCCCTTAGTCACATTGTGGAATCGTATTTCGACAGAAGTCCCAATTTTTTTGTATGTAGTGAAACAAAAAATTAAACCTTTTGCTCCTGAATTCTTAAAGCGAAAATAAGCTGAATTAAATATGATTATAATTAAATAATGCTATTAGTTGGAATTGGAAGAATTATTCAGTTCGGGGTTCTGTTGTTAACGCTAAGATTCGCAACAAGTTTGTTGTCACCAATAGAAATGGGTAAGATTTCTATCGTCACAGCATCGGTGGCTTTTTTTGCGTTATTCCTTCTTAATCCTGTTGGTATGTTCATGAATCGACGATTACATGCTTGGGATTTAAGAGGGCAAGCGACAAGTTATTTGAGATATTTTTGGCGTTACCTTTTAATAGCGAATGTGTTTTCTGCTTTAGTATTATTTGTTTTAATTGAATTTAATGTTTGGAACCCAAGTATTAGTATTTATTGGCTATTGTTGTTGGTTTGCGGCAATTTAACTTTTGGTACGCTTAACCAAGTTGTAATTCCTGGATTGAATTTGCTCGGTTATAGAGGATGGTTTACTGTCTTGACAGTTGCTTCAGTTGCGACAAGTTTAATTTTTGCGGTTGCCCTTGTTCAAGAAATTTCTCAAAGCTCTGAAAGTTGGTTAAGTGGATTACTCATTGGTCAGTTAATTGTCGGATTGATTGGAAAAAAAATATTCTTTGGAAAATTGAAGAAAACAGGTTCAAAAAATAATACGCTACCTAAGTTATCTCATGATCACATCCATTATTTTTTTGAATTTGCTTGGCCAGTTGCAATTGCAGTAGGATTGGGCTGGATTCAAAATCAAAGTTATCGGTATTTAATGGAAGAGCGTTTAGGTTTAATGGAGCTTGGCTTATTTGTTGCTGGTTATGGAATAAGTGCTGGTTTACTTGCTGGATTTGAATCTGTTTTTACAACTTATTTTCAGCCAAAATTTTATAAGCTGATTAGTAATGATAATGTCAGTCAACAGACTAAAGCTTGGCAAGACTACGCTCAAGCCATTCTTCCTTCCTTGTTAATAACAAGTTTCTTAATTGTGGCAACAGCACCTGATTTAACGCAATTATTGCTTGGATCAAGTTTTGGACAATCGTCGCAGTTTGTTGTCTGGGGTTCATTGGCGGAATCAGTTAGGATTTCAATTTCTGTATTTGGCATGGCAGCTCACGCCCGAATGAATACAAAACTATTACTGATTCCAAATTTTGTTGGAGCAGTAATCTCAGTAACGTTGGTTTGGTATTTAATACCTCTTTACGGTTCAGAAGGGGTCGGGATTGGTTTGGTATCGTCATTTGTGATTGCCTTATTGTTAACTATTCGTATAACCAGAAAACATTTACAGGCTTATTTACCTCTCAAGCTGTTTGTAAAAAGTGTCATTATGGGCGTTGTACTTTTAATGATTGCAAAAGTTTTATGGCAATTATTAAGGTATGAGCATAATTATTTATTCTCAGTTATAAGGCTAAGTATTATTGGTTTGTTTTTTTTGTTGTTTCAATATGTAATGCTGCTTCCTGTGTTACGGCGAGATGCCGAATTTTCTCATCATTAATTTAGATAGTAACTTATGCATTTTGCGTACTGTAGCGATAACGAAGCCTTCAATAAAGATCAATTGCGCAACCAGCAATGGAGTTATCGTTTCCCTGGGTCTGGTTGGATAACCAGCTTATATCGTGCAGCGGGTGACGCAGGTATAACGGTAGTGTCCGGTGATATTGCCATTGCAAATATTGCTTCAAAAAAATGGCTGCCAAATGATGTGTATGTCATTCAGGAAATGGAATCAAGGGATGGTTTTAAGCTATTAGCTTTGGGAGCGAATGCTTTTTTAATAACCTGCTTGGAAGCACCGATTTATGCGCCGTTTTTTTATGACAATATTGACCGTATTGCCAAAAACTTTAAATTTAGTCTAGGTTTTGGGTTTTCAGAGACACTATCAAAAGTTCCTGCATTAACAAAAAATCTTCAGTTTAGATTTCCGTCATTTTATTTGGAGGACATGCTAGAGGTTTCTTTATGGCAAGATAGAAAAAAAATAGTGCTAGTTGCCGCGAATAAATATAAAACTAAACGTTTATTTGTTCCTAATGATTTAAGTTTGATGAATGTTTTAAGGCAATCAAAGTCTTTAATTTGGCAAGTTAGATCGGATATATATAGAAAATCATTGGATTTATCTTTGCATGACAAAAGACTTGAAGCTATCGAGTATTTCTTAAGCAAAAATAATTTAGGGTTATACGGTTCTGGCTGGGATGCTTGGAATGATCTTCCTATTTCATGGAGTAGACGTCTAAAAAATAAAATCAATGAGGTTTATTTAGGACGGTGCGAAAATAAATTAGAAACGATTAGTGATTATCAGTTTTCAATATGTTTTGAAAACATGATTTGGCCTGGTTATATGACTGAAAAGATAATCGATTGTTTCGTAGCAGGTACTATACCTATATATTGGGGGGCGTCCAATATTGGAACTTTAATCCCAAAAGAGGCCTTTATTGATATGCGAGATTTTAGTTCTTTTGATCAGGTAGAAGAGTATATCAATTCAATGACTACGGATGACGCATTAGCAATGATTAGTGCAGGGCGGAACTATCTGCAGTCTGAAATGGGTATGTTGCATAGTTATGAAGGATTCGCAGACAGCATCGTTAAATTGACTAAGCTATGTTAGATATTACGATTTGCATATTGTCTTATAATCGACCTAAATTCTTGCGCGAAGCGTTAACCTCAGTGCTTGATCAGAGTGTAAAGCCAAAAGAAGTTATTGTTTACGATAATGGTAGTGATGAATGCGTATACCAAGAGATAAAAGAATTTATTGGTCCGATGGTTAAATGGCGAGGTGCGGAGTTTAATTATCCAGCTATATGGAATTTTAATCGCGCTTTACGTGAGTGTGAAACAAAATATATTATGATGTTTCATGATGACGATAGATTATGTCCTAATTTCATTGAGTCACAGATTAAATTTCTTGAAGCTAATGATAACTTTGTTGCAATATCCTGTAATGGCTTTTTGATTAATGAAAAAGGAGATAGAAAAAATGCAACTCTCGCTCCTTTAGGGTTGCCAGAAATTGAGGTTTTCAGTTGTTCAGGTCAAGTAGCTCTTAAATATGCGGGAAACTCATGCATCCCTATGTCTCCCATGATTTACCGAACTCAGGCACTTAGTTTAGTTGAGTTTAGAGAGGAATTTGGTAAGGTTTGTGATGCTGTTTTATTTTGTGACTTAGCGGAAATAGGTTTGATAGCTTATCAAACCACACCACTTTATGAATGTCGTGTTCATTCAGGACAGGATTCAAGTTATTTTGCATACAATTTAATGAATCAGCTTGAAGAGTTCTTTTTGTCGAGACGATGCATGAATGCTACTGAGGAAGATAAGTTACAAGCCTTATTGTTAAGGCAGCATACAGCTAGAAATATTAAACAGTTTTATTATACGGTTAAAAAAGGAGATTTCTCTCAGGCCATACCATTAGTATTAGATGAAAAGTTCAAGATGATTGATGCTTTTACAATAATGGGTACTTGGGTAGTCAAAAAAACTCCATGTAACCTCAAGTTAAAATTTAGAAAATAATGGAAATTAATTAACTTTTATGAAAGTTCAACGTAATAAAACATTAGATCTGTTGAGAGGGATAGCTATTTTATCGGTTATTACTGTTCATATATCTCAAGTATTTCCAGTAAATATTAAATACATAGATAGTTTTTTGGCGGCTGGCCGATTTGGTGTTCAGTTGTTTTTTTGTTAGTGCTTTAACTATGTGTTATATGTGGGAGATGCGTATTGGTGAGGATAACCAGATACGTAAATTTTATTTACGACGCTTTTTAAGAATTGCGCCTTTATTTTGGGCTGC